>SXGQ01057571.1_pt1 | contig 12717 bp, 12 predicted proteins | sample 3178371 | NCBI WGS metagenome assembly SXGQ01 (sample SAMN11356859, study PRJNA531348) | freshwater metagenome | isolation source: freshwater sample F1-20 | place: China: Fuxian Lake, Yuxi | collected 2017-12-25
CACCCGTGCCTTTGCCGAAGTAAAAGCCGCGGGCAAAAAGGTCCACCTGGTCGGGATGATCAGCCAGGGCGAGATTCACTCCTCGCAGGAAAATCTCTTTGCGATGATCCGAATGGCGAAAAAGTTCGGGCTTGCCGATGTCTTTATTCACGGCATCTTGGATGGCCGCGATGAGCCGCCGCGAACGTCGGACGTGCTCGTCGAAGCGCTCGAGGTCAAACTCGCCGATTTCGGCATCGGCCGGATCGCATCGCTCTGCGGCCGGTTCTACGGAATGGACAGCAGCGAGAACTGGGAGCGAACGGCGCGTGCTTTTACAATGCTGGTCCATGCCGAGGGCGAGCGGGCTGCCGACCCTGTAATGGCCGTCCGGAGTTCGTTCCTTCGCGGCATCTCGGATGAGTTCATCGCCCCGATCGTCTTCGAATCCTCGCCCGGCGTCCCGGTCGCGACGGTTCAAAGCGGCGACCTTGTCATTTATTTCAATCACCGGCCGGATACGGCCCGCCAGCTCGTCCGGGCGCTTTCCGTGCCCGATACCGGAATGATCTCGGCCGCGTCGAAGCCCGAGGTCATGAGCGTTTGTCTCGCCGAATACGACCCGAACTTCGGCCTGCCGGTCGCATTTCCGTCGCCGGTCATCGGCGGTGTTCTCGGCAGCGTGCTCGCGGCAAATCAGATCGCGAATTTCCGCATTTCCGAGTCCGATCGCTTTCCGCACGTCTCACGATTTCTCGACTGCGGCGTCGGTGATGCGTCTGAATTCGAGGTCGGCGTCGAGGTGCAGTCGCTTGAGGGTTTTGACCGAGCGGCCGAGCCCGAACTTCGCAGTTTCAAGATCACCGATCGCTTTATCAAGGCCGTCCACGAGGAACCCGGCAGCGTTTTCGTTCTTAACTTTCCGGCTCCGGGATTATTGGCCGAAACCGGCAGCTTTGAACGCACGGTCGAGGCAGTGCAGTATGTCGATACCTGTTTGGGCGGCGTTATACGCCATCTACGAAACGCCGGCGGAGCCGCCATCGTCACCGCCACCCACGGCAACTGCGAACAAATGACGAACGAAAGCGGCGAGCCCGATCGAAGCGCCACTGTAAACCCTGTTCCGTTCCATCTTGTCGATGACCTGGCTCAGGGCACGGCATTGCGGCCGGACGGTACGCTTGCCGATGTCGCCCCGACGCTGCTCGCGATGGCCGGCATCGAAAGCTCGCCGGAGATGACCGGCAGCGACCTTCGCGCCTGAAAATTGCTCAAATTGATGAAGCCTCGCGGGCCCGATTTCGGACTGCGAGGCTTTTTCTCTATAATCGAGTTTTTCGCCCGCACGACAGGAACTAATGATAGAAGGCTACTTTGACGATACGGAAGAACGCCGCCGCCAGCGGCAGAACGGCACAGGTTGGATAGAGGTGATCGTCGGATCGATGTTCTCGGGGAAATCCGAGGAGCTGATCCGCCGGCTTAACCGGGCACGCATCGCCCGGCAGAAGGTGCAGGTCTTCAAGCCGAAGATCGACGCACGCTATTCACGCGAGGAGATCGCCTCGCACTCGGGCCAAACGCACACCTCGCTGCCGGTGACGACGGCCGCCGAATTGCTTGCCGAGATCGAGCACGACACGCAGGTCGTCGGCATCGACGAAGGGCAGTTCTTTGACATGGAGCTTGTCGAAGCGGTGAACCGCCTTGCGGCGGAAGGGAAGCGGGTGATCGTCGCCGGGCTTGATCAGGACTACACCGGCAAGCCGTTCGAGCCGATGCCGCAGCTTCTTTGCGTTGCGGAGTTCATCACCAAAACGCACGCCATCTGCGTCAAATGCGGCTCAACGGCGAATTATTCACAGCGGACGGTCGAGTCCGAAGCCCGCGTCGAGGTCGGAGCAGCGGACAAATACGAGGCCCGCTGCCGCAAATGCTTCGTCCCCCACGCCGACGCACCAACGGCGGGGTGAGTTTTACCCCTTCGAGATCTTCATCGAGTACATAATGGCCGCGAACGTGTCGCGTTTTTGGTCAAATTCGTTGCCTTTGGTCGAGACCATGATGTTGAGCTGCTGGTTCTGGCCCTGATAGTTGCGGAAGGCGATCCACTGATGCCGCCGCGGTCCGGTCTTGTCCTCCGGCATCGCTTCGATCCACTCCACGCCCTTGATGCCGTCGATCTCAAGCCACCGAACGGTCTCGTACTTGCCCTGCTTTAGCTGTTCGAGGGCGCTGTCGTATTGGGCCTTAAGGCTGACCTCCGCCGGGAAGCTGGCGGGCATCGTCGATATCGTCCCGATCAAAAAGCCGACCGAGGGCGAGCCGTAATTAAAGCTCTCTTTCCTCACGTCCATCTTGTTCCAGCCCTCGGGCAGCCGCCACGAGATGTTCTGCTCTTCCCATTTTGTTTCGGTCGCGGCGTCGGCTATTGCCTTCTGGTCCGAGTTGAGAGATGCCTTATCGGCGTCGCCATCTGAGCTTTTATCGGCGGTCGTCGGCGTCGAGCCGCCTGGCGAATTCGCATCGCCCTGCAGTGATTGCAGCCGCTCGCCGAGCCCGCAAAAAGACAACGCGAATAACAACATCCCAAATCCAAGCAACGATTTCATCAAGTAACCTCCGGTAATTTGTTAAAAGTAAGGGCCGTGGTGGAAAATTCTCCGCTATTGTCGGCCGAAATGCCCCAAAGGTCAAACACCGGATAGAGTTGCAGAGTTACAGAGTTCGGAGTGCGAGCTTTAGCTCGTCGATACGCGATAAATCGCGCACTCCAAACAATCGGCCGAGACCGCCGGACAACCGTCTGCGACCGCCGGACAACCGTCTGCGACCGCCGGACAACCGTCTGCGACCGCCGGACAACCGTCTGCGACCGCCGGACAACCGTCTGCGACCGCCAGACAACCGTCCGAGACCGCCAGACAACCGTCCAAGACCGTCGGACAACCGTCTGCGACCGCCGGACAACCGTCTGCGACCGCCGGACAACCGTCTGCGACCGACAGACAACCGTCCGAGACCGTCGGACAACCGTCTGCGACCGCCGGACATCACGCCGAAACCCAGTAAACATCGACCTTTTAAGAACTTTCACCGATTTTCACCCGCCAAAAACAAAAAAGCGGTAGTGCCAAAGCCGGATTACCTATAAACAGGCTCAGCTCTCCCTTTTCTCGGAATACTCTTGCGGTTTCGGTTCTGTGGTTTCTGTGTTCCTGTTCTGTGAATTCTGTGTTCCATAATTTTCAACCACAGAAGACAAGACATATACGAGGACACCGACGCTTGCTCACCAAGCGGGAGAGTTTAAAAAGCGAGAAGGGCAATGATCACGTCTCCCACACCGTAACCCTCGCCCTTCTCTAATTCGTTGCTAGCCGGTTTTGGGGCCGGCCCGCAACGAACTAACTCGCGTTTCAATAAAAATCAGTGAAACTAAAAACGGATTATACTCCGTTTCGCGGCTTCGTCAAGTGGAAAAATGTCCTTGAAGCGTTGTTACGAAAAATTTAAATTTTGGCCCGAATATGGAATTGGAAACCGTCGGGCGTTTGTGCGGCTAACTGATGAAAATGAGCAGGATTCCGCACGGGTCCCAAACGTGGAAGAGGCTTGCTCCGCCGACGTTTTCGGGTTCGGAGTAGCGAGCGTTAGCGAAGTTGCCCTTGTCGATGATCGGCTTAACGTGGTCGTGCCAAAGCTGAACGTCTTCGACCCTGAAGAGCATCATAAAGTTCTCCGCCCAGTCTTTTTTGTAATAATTCTGAAGCCGAAAGGCTGCACCTCCGAGCCGACAATCGACATCGCCCGCCCAGGCTTCGGTGATCTCAAACCCAAGAGCCGTGTAAAAACTCTTCGATAGTTCAAAATCCTTCGCGGGGGTGTAAACAAGAAGTTCTGTGATAGTTGGTTTCATACAATGGACGTGATATTACACCGACCAAACTAAAAACAAGAAACGAGCAACGATAGATGAACCCGGATGCGAAAGCGGAGGACGTTGTTACTTGTGTGTTAATTTTTTGCGGCCGAAGCGATTTTGGCAACCGGCGGGGCGTTCCGGTCGTAATCAAGTATAATCATTACAGCGATTACGAACATGCAGGAAGAACAAGCGACTTTACAAGCCGAAGGTGTCACAAAACGCTACGGCGACTTTACTGCGGTCGATGACCTCAGCTTTGAGGTGCGGCCGGGGCGTGTTTTCGGATTTCTCGGGCCAAACGGTGCCGGGAAAACGACGACGATTCGGATGATCGTCGGCATTACGTTTCCCGATGAAGGCCGGATCAGCCTTTTCGGCAAGCCGGTAACGACCGAAACGCAAGGCCGCATCGGCTATCTGCCCGAGGAACGCGGGCTTTACAAGAAGATGAAGGTCGTCGATCAGCTCAAGTACTTCGCGGCGCTCAAGGGCGTTTCGGGCCGCGAGTCCGAGAAGCGGATCGACTTCTGGCTTGAGCGGATGCAGCTCACCGACTGGAAGAAAAAGAAGACGTCCGACCTCTCAAAGGGAATGCAGCAGAAGATCCAGTTCATCGCGACCGTGCTGCACGACCCCGATCTGCTTATCCTCGACGAGCCATTTTCGGGTCTCGATCCCGTCAACGTCGAGTTTCTCATCGATGTCATCAGCGAGTTCCGCACCGGCGAGAAGACGATCATCTTCTCAACGCATCTGATGGAAACGGCCGAGCGGCTTTGCAGCGATATCCTGCTGATCAATAAGTCGCGGAAGGTGCTCTTCGGCAGCCTGCGGGAGATAAAGGAAAGTTATGGGCAGAACCTGATCGCGTTTCGCGGCGAAGGGGCGGGTGCGATCCTCGAGGACCGGGCGATGATCGACCGCGTCGTGACGCACGCTGACGAGCAGGAACTTCACCTCGCCGAAGGCGTCGATGCACAGGACGTGCTCAGGCGGATGGTCGCCGCGGGCGTCTCGATCTCTAAGTTCGAGAAGACCGAACCCAGCCTCAACGACATCTTCATCGACCGCGTAAAGGGAGGAAATAACTCTGATGAATAGGTTCCTGGCCGTCGTCGTCCACGAATACAAAAAGGTCGTGCTCAAATGGTCGTTCCTTGTCGGGACTCTGCTTTTGCCGGTGCTCGCGGGAGTTTTTGCGTTCGTCCCGGCGATCATCTTTTCGCTCAAGGGCGAGCCGACCCGCATCGCATTGATCGACCGCTCGGGCACGGTCGCCGTCCGTCTGAAGGATAATCTTTCGGCCGATAAGATGGCCGAGCGTGCCCGCAAGGCCGCCGCGGACGCCGCTGTCGATATCACGCCCTCGCAAGAAGAGCAGCTCAAGCGGACCTCGGCACAGCTCGTCGAATCGTTCATTTTTACTGACATCGATCCGGCCGGCCGCTCGCTGGAGGATATTCGCTCGGATCTGACCTCGCGCATAACCGCCGATGAGTTCGACGCATATCTGATCATCCCGCCGGACGTAAACGACACCGCGGCCGTTTATGAATTCCGCTCGCGGAAAGGTGCCGATTTCATTACCAACGATTCGCTCCGCGATGCGCTTAACAGCGCCGTCCGTTCGCAGCGGCTGGCCGAGGCAAACATCAGCGAAGATCGGCTTGCCGCGATCGGCAAGGCCGTAACGCTCGATGCCAAAGGCCTTGACGACCGCGGCGGCGAGAAAGACACGACCGGTCTGATGATCGCCTCGTTCGTCATCGGCCTGATGATATACATAACGCTCGCCATTTACGGGCAGGCGATAATGGGCGCCGTTGTCGAGGAAAAGGAAACTCGGATCTCCGAGATACTTTTCTCATCGGCACGTCCGTTCACGCTCCTTTTTGGCAAGCTCGTCGGCGTTGGCCTCGCGGGTTTGACCCAGCTCGCGATCTGGATCGTAAGCGCCGCCGCTTTGCTCGCTTTTCTTGCATTGCAGACGGATCTTTCGCAGCTCGTCGGCTCAGTGCCGGAGATATCTCCGCTGATGGTCCTTTATTTCCTTGTCTATTTCCTGATCGGCTATTTTATTTACGCGTCGATCTTTGCTCTGATCGGCTCGGTCGTTACATCGCTTCAGGAAGGCGGCCAGTTCGCCTTTCCGCCGGTGATGCTGCTACTCGCGGCTTTTTATTTCAGCCTAGCCGTCATCCGCGACCCGAACTCGACGCTCTCATTTTGGGTCTCGATCGCACCGTTCTTTGCCCCGATAACGATGCCGATCCGGATTATGGCCGAGAAGCCGCCTTTCTGGCAGATCGCACTTTCGATCGGCGTCAACGTGCTGGCGATAGCAGCACTAGTCTGGCTTGCCTCGCGGGTCTATCGCGTCGGGATGCTTATGTACGGTAAACGGGCGACGATCCCCGAGATATGGATGTGGATCCGCTACGCCTGATCAAATGATCGAAACTGAGAAGAAATACCGGCTGCCCGCCGAACTGCGTGCCGAGGTCGAAAAGCGGCTGGCCGAGTTCGGCGCCGAATATCTTGGCGAGGACGAGGAGGAAAATATCATTCTCGGCGGCGGCCCGCTTGCGGATCTTAACTCGGTGATGCGGATCCGAAAGACGCCGGAACGCACGATACTTACGTTCAAGAAACGGCTTCCCGGCGTCTCCGATGTAAAACAGCAGATCGAGGAAGAGACCGAGATCGCCGATGGCGAAGCGATGGAGCGAGTGCTCGCGGCGATCGGAATCACGCGAAAGCTCGTTTACGAAAAGCGGCGGCGGAAGTGGCGGTTCCGCTCGACCGAGACCGTGATCGATGAACTCCCGTTCGGGCTCTTTATGGAGATCGAAGGCCCGCTGACCGCCATCCGCGAGGCCGAGATGCTGCTTGAAATAGACGCGCTCGAAGCCGAAAATAAGACCTATCCGCGATTGACCGCCGAGCTTGGAAGCGAGACCGACGGCGTTATCGAATCGCGATTCTGACCACATACTTTGCACCTACTTTGGAGGAAATAATGAAGAAACTCTTTGCGCTGAGTGCGCTTGCAATTCTCTCGGCCGCCTGCGGGCAGGCCGCAAATGAAACGGCCAAGAACACCGCTCCGGCACCGAGCCCGGCGGCGACCACATCGAAACCCGTTATGGCCGACCCGCCGCCGACGACACCTGCGGGACAACCGGTGACCGAGGAAGTCGAAGTGAAGTTTGCCGAAAAGCTGCCCGATGGCTGGACGTTCACCGACCCCAAAAAGGACGGCCCGGCATCGGAGATGAAAATAACGAACGGCCGGCTCGTGCTTCCGGTTCCTAGCGGCCGCGACCTTTACGCCGACAACCTGACGGCTCCGCGGGTTACGAAAGCCATCAAAGGCGATTTTCAGATCGAAACGCGGGTAAAGTTCTCGCCAAAGCAGGATTATCAGGGAGCGGGGCTAGTCGTTTTCGGCGGAAAGGATCAGTACATCAGGCTTGAGCGTGCATTTGGCGGAACGGGCGGCGGCGAAGGCGGCATCCGGCTCGATGTGCGCAAAGGCGACCAGTACGAACCGCTCTCCACACCGCAGGACATCGCCACCGAGGCGGAAGAGGTTGATCTTCGGCTGATACGAAAAGGGAACCAGTTTTCGGCATATTGGCGGCTTAATGAGGACGCCGAATGGCGTGAGGTCGGGCAGGTCGAACTTGCCTACGGCGAGAGTGTCGAGGTCGGTTTGCTCGGCTGCAATACGGGCGATGACACCGTCGCCGAGTTCTCGTTCATCAAACTCGCACCGGTCAGATCGGCTTAGGTTATTACCGGGAAACGGGCTAGCGGTTCATAGCTTCAATGGAGCTACGAGCCGCTTTGTTTTGTAAGTTCGAGGATCAGCGCGACCAGCGGTTCCGGGTCGAAGGGCTTGGTCGCGTATCGCTGAAACCCCGCGGCGAGAGCTTCATCGCGGCTTTGCTCTGAGGTGAAGGCGCTGAGGGCGATAGCCGGGATCGTTCCGCCCGAGTCTGCATCCAGCGAACGAAGCCGCGAAATGAACGAAAGCCCGTCCTCGCCGGGCATCGCAAGATCGGAGATTATCAGGTCGGGAAGGCGGCCGTTCGAGCCGTTGAGGATCGCAGTCGCCTGTTTCGTGTCCATCGCGGCGTGGATATCGGCACCGTTCTGTTGAAGGAAAAGCTGGAGTACCTCGCGGGAATCCGGGTCATCCTCAACGATCAGTATCTTAAGTCCCTCAAGCCTGCGGGCGTCCGGCCGTGCCTGTTCGCCGGCCGATACCGCTGCCGGAGCATCCTTGAGCGGCAGCCGGACGGTAAATGCCGAGCCTCGTCCGGGCCCGTCGCTCTCGGCCGTGATGGTTCCGCCGTGGCGTTCGGCAAGTATCTTCGCGATAGAAAGCCCAAGCCCGAATCCGGCGCTGTTCTTGCCGCTTTCAGATTGTCCCTGCGAAAACTGCCGAAAGATCGCTGTCAGCGCGTCGGCCTTGATGCCTTGGCCGGTATCGGCAATGCGGATGGTCGCGGTGTTGTCGTCAGACGTAAGATCGACAGAGACAGTTCCGCCGGGTTCGGTGAACTTTATCGCGTTCGAGATGATATTGCCGAAGACCTGCTGCAGACGGTTTGCGTCGGCAAAGACGACCAGGTCCTCGCGGTCGGCAGAGAATGTGAACTCAAGCTCTCGCGAGGTCGCCGCCGGTTGATGGGCCTGAACGGCACCGCGGACAAGTTTGTAAAGATTGGTCGGGCGATATTCGAGCCGCAGCTTCCCCGAGGCGACGCGGGCCGAATCGACCAGGTCGTTGATCAGCTTTGCCTGGACCTGAGCGCTTCGCTCGATCGTCTCGAGAGCATTTCGCCGTGTTTCTTCGTCGAGTTCCTTTGATAGAAGAATCTTCGACCAGCCCATGATCGCGTTGAGAGGTGCCCTAAGTTCGTGCGAAACAAGCGTAAGGAAAAAATCTTTCGCCCGGTTCGCCTCGGTCGCTTCTTCGCGTGCCTTTCGTTCGCGTTCGTAAATTTTCGAAAGTTCTTCACCGGCGATCTTTTCGGCCGTAATTTGCCTAAGTTTTCCGAGCATTCTTGGACCGGTTTGGCCGCTTGCCCCCACTATTTTGCCTTCGGCTCGGATCCATTGCGTGTTGCCGTCCGGGGAAACGACACGAAATTCCTGGTCGAATCTGCCGGTTCGATTTTCGGCTTCGTCTATAAATGAGGCTATCCGCTGCCGGTCGTCCGGATGGATCGATTCTATGAACGCTTCGTATTCCAGTTCTTCGTAAGGCGAAAGGCCGAGTATCTCGTTTGTTCTAGGAATCGAGCGGGCACGCCCGCGCTTAAGGTCCCATGCGAAAAGCCCGGCACCCGCCGCTCCTGCAGCCTCGATCAATTCTGCAAAATACAGTCCGTCTTCGTCCCGGAACCCATTGCCGCGTTGCCGTCCGGCGACAAGCACCATCCCTTCACCTTCGCCCGGATCAACGGGAAACAGGAAAAGCTCGATCGGCACGCTCTCGTTCACCCCGAGCCTGAAATCAAGAACGAGCCGACGAGGCGATCCGGCGAGAGCCCCGCTGACTGCCGTTGCGAGCAGTGCGGATGTGTTTTCGGTCGATTGCCAGTAAACGGTCTCTGAAATGATCTGGCCGGTAAGCAGCGTAGGGTCTGATCTGGTCTTCTCAAAGATGCTTCCGTTCATTGAGACGACGCGGCCCTCAGCGCCAATGACGCCATAAAGATCGAAAGCTTCTTCAAAAAGCGGCCCAAAAAAGCCGCCCGGGAGCATTTGTCCCAAGACATCGCTGATCTCTGGAGCCGGTCGTGAATCCATTAGAAAAAAAGAGGGGGTGTTCCTTTAGTGCCAACCACCCGGAACACCCCGATTGTAACCTAAACAGCCCGTCGGCCGGTAAGCAGCCTGATGACAAATACGACAACTGCCACCAGCAGCAAGGTATGAAGCACACCGCCAAAGGTCGATCCGCTGATCATCCCAACGAGCCAAAGAAGTAATACAATAACGATAATAGTTTCAAGCATAATCCCTCCATTTTCAAAAAACCTAAATCTCTCGTGGACACGATCGGCATATATTTCAATTGGCGTGCCAGATTGCGGCCCTTTCTGATTTTACAGGCCTTGGAAGGATTTAGAACGGATCCTCGAAGCGCGGATATACATTAACGCATTAAAAGCATACACTGTTACGTATCGCTTCAGGACGTTATGTTTCAAGACACGAGATCCGTCTTTCACTGTATTGATGTAAAACACATTGTTCGGGCTATGTATCAAACACTTAGCGGAAAAGCCCGCATTTATTGGGCATAATGGCACACCCTTTGCATTTTTGTTTGGCAGTTAATTTCGTTTGGCGGGAGCGGACCGTCCGGAACGTTCGCGAATAACAATTTATCAAAGGTATTATATGGGACTTAAAGCACTTGTTATCGACGACGATACCGTAACGCTCGATCTTTTAAGTTTTCAGCTTAAGGATGAGGGTTTTGATACGGCCACGGCAGTTTCGGGCGTAAAGGGGCTCGACCACATCAAAACGGATGAGTTCGACGTTATACTTACCGATCTGAATCTGCCGGATATCAACGGGATCGACCTGATCAAGCAAACAAAGCTGATCTCGCCGGATACGGAGATCATCATCATTACGGGCTATGACCGTGCAGAGAAGGCGATCGAGGCAACCCGCGTCGGTGCCTTCGGCTACCGCGTAAAGCCGCTGAATCTCGAGGACCTGATGCTCGACGTCCGCAACGCGGTCGAATCAAAACGGCAGGCGGTGATCAACCGCAAACAGGCAGCCGAGATCAAAGAACTTCGGACGAAACTGACGAGCCGAAACTCGTACGAAGGCATCATCGGCGGCTCGCGGGCGATGCAGAACATCTACGAGATAATCGAGAACGTCGCCGAATCAGACGCGAATATCCTGATACTTGGCGAATCCGGCACGGGTAAAGAGGTCATTGCTAACGCGATCCATTACAAAAGCCACCGCTCGGATGAAACCTTCGTTAAGGTAAACTGTTCGGCTCTCCCGAAGGAACTGATCGAATCGCAGCTTTTCGGCCATGTTAAGGGTGCATTCACCGGAGCGAATTCCGATAAGATCGGGTTCATCGGTCAGGCAAATGGCGGAAGCATAATGCTCGACGAGATCGGCGAAATGCCGGTTGACCTGCAGCCGAAGCTTCTGCGTGTGCTTCAAGAAAAGGTCTATTATCGCGTCGGCAGCGACCGGCCTCAGGACGCCGATTTCCGGCTCATTGCGGCGACGAACCGCGATCCTTTTGAGGCGATCCAGGAAGGCAATCTCCGCGAGGATCTTTACTACCGGATCAACACCATCGAGATACGCATTCCGCCGCTCAGGGAACGGACAGAAGACATTCCGATGCTCGCAGAGCATTTTCTGCGGATATATTCGGAAAAGTATCGGCGGCCCGATGCCGAATTCTCGCAATCGGCATACGACCAGATGCTTCATTACAGTTGGCGGGGAAATGTCCGTGAGCTCCAGAACGCTGTCGAGCGTGCCGTACTGCTCAGCAAGTCGGGCAGGATCACGGCACTCGATATTCCCGGCGGGATCGGCGCCGAAGCCGAAGAAGCGATGATCGGTGGGCAGACATATCCGGCATCCAATGGAAATGGTGCCGCCCAATTTTCGCGAGCACAGCTTGGGCCCGAAGACCTGATGCGCGAGGCCGGTGCGGCGATCGTCGAAAGCCTCCCGGACCCGGAAGACGGAAAGTCCAACGATGACATCTTCGAGGGCATTGAGCGTGAGGTCGTGACCGCCGCTCTCAAACGCACCAAGGGAAACAAGCAGGCGGCCGCGAACCTGCTCGGGCTCTATCGGCCGCGGCTCTACGGAATGATAAAACGCCACGGACTTGAGGTCTGATCAAACGCAAAAATGCCGGGTGCGAAGCCCGGCATTCTTTTTCCCTTATTCAGTTAAATTAGCGGCTGTTGGTAACGCCCGGCACTGAGACCTCGACGTCAACCTCATGCTTTTTCTTCCCGCTCAGGATGCCGCCGTAATATAAAGCACCCGCTACCATTCCAACGATAATGATCATAGCCACTGCCCAAATAAGATTGTTCGCTACGCTTTTTCCTTCTGACATATAAAGGTTCCTCCTTAAGTAAAAACATCGATCTGAAAACTACAGAGAAGTAATCAGCAACCACCGTGCCACTCGGCACAACAGCTCTTGCTCAGAAAAAATTATTGTGGATTTGGGCAAAACTGTGCAAAGATAGTTGTGATCCGGACAAATTTTATTTCAAGCAAAAGGAGAAAGGTCTATGTTCAGCGCTATCGGTACTGTAATTGTCGGTTTGATCGTGGGTATCATTGCCCGTTTCCTGCTGCCCGGTAAAGAGGCCCTGCCCGATGGGCTCACCGGGATACTGCTCACAGTTGTGATCGGCATCGCAGGTGCCTTTCTCGGGACTTTTATCGGCGGAATGCTGTGGGGAGGCGAGAATTACGCTGCGGGGTGGATCATGTCCATTGTCGGAGCCGTGATCCTGCTTCTTCTTTTGAGGCTCGTTTTCGGTGCCAAGGCTCAATAGTTTGGTCGAAACCTGATCGATGAAAAGGCTCCGCCTCGTGCGGGGCTTTTTCGATTTCGCGACAGCGGTAGAGAAGTTGTGGAACACGGGGCTAATTGGCGCTTTTATCGGGACACGCAGAAAAAGCCCTAAGTTTCCACGCTCCGTTGCGCGTGGATCAGGAAAGGCGGACGGCATTTTTGAAGAGAGGTGCCGGCCGTCTTTCCGCGC
>SXGQ01318685.1_pt1 | contig 12717 bp, 7 predicted proteins | sample 3178371 | NCBI WGS metagenome assembly SXGQ01 (sample SAMN11356859, study PRJNA531348) | freshwater metagenome | isolation source: freshwater sample F1-20 | place: China: Fuxian Lake, Yuxi | collected 2017-12-25
ATGGTTCTAATAGTTATTACTATAGAGCAACTATGATAAATTTCGATTCTAATGGAGTACCTACTGAAACAATACCAAATGGTTTTGTTAATGAAATTACACATGGTACCCCGTATCATTTTTATTTTGGACTTAAAAAAGGTTCAAGTGCTTTAAATAAATTTTTTACAAAATACGTTGACCCAAATATAATCCTTGAGTGATTTAGGTAAAATATCGTTTTTAAAGGGTTCTGAAAGATTCAAAGGGGCCAACGACCAAGATATTGGCGTTCAAATACCCCTGTCTAATACTGTAAAGGAACTTGAAGAATTCCAAAGAAACATTTCAGTATCTTTAGAGGATGTTTACGATAACGAACGACAAGAAGGGAATAAATTTATTCCTATGGCAAAGTTTTCATTAATATTTAATAATTCATATTCAGGGAGAACATTACCATTAACAAATCCGTATTCACCCTTTAATAATAATTTATATTATGTGGACCAACTTACGTACAAACAGTTAGAGTTACAAAACCCTAATGATACAATTGCTTGGCCTGGTTTACCACAATATCACGAATTCGCGTTTATTAGAACTGACTATAATGTTACAGGGTATACTATAGGACCTGACGCTCACTATATACCGACACCTAAAGAAAATACAAAATTAAATTGGTCTTTTTATATTAGTTATTGTTTTAGTAGTACTACTGCAACTACATTAAATTATGCTGGAAATAATTTTTCTGCGGGTGATGGTATACCATTTACCGCAACTAAAACATCATTTAACGGAAGTCCTGTTTGGTCTTTTACTTGTCCTGTAGAACACGGATTAAATAGTGGAGAAAGTATTGAAGTTAAAATATTTAACACTATTAGTACATACACTTATGACGTGTATTCATTTGGTAACGGAGCTCAAGATTCTGACAAATATGTTGTTAATATTTACGATTATGGTATATTCCCTGGACCCACTAAGTTTGATGGAACCTTAAAAAGAATTGTTAATAATTCTTTTTCAGAAGAGTCAAAATCCAAATATTATGTAAGAAAACATAAAATTTTACAAACACCCCAAGAGGCAGTTTTAACTTTTGCGGGATTTGAAAATAATGCTTTTAGGACGGTTAGAAAATTTGAATCACCACAATTAACTCCTAATAACGTAGGTAGAGTTTCTTTAAAAGAAGATAGTCAGTCTTATAATTTATCATTTAAAGATTATGTTGATATTACTGGTCTTTATGATAATCTTAATAGACCCATTAGTGAAATTTTCTTTACGGTAATTAACAAGGGTAAGTTTGGATGGTTCCACTACCCAAACGCTCAGAATATTGGATTAAAACAAGGGTGGAGTTTTAATTTAGGTCCACAGTTAAACACGTGGTGGGATGCAACTAACGTAAATTCAAATACAAATATAACAACTCAAAGTTTTGTTAACCAAAATACTATATTCTACTATAATTCAGATTATTTAGTTGGAGACATAATGGACGGTGATTTTTGTGAATGGAATAATTTCACACAAACTGAAAGAGTCATATCTGAGTATTATCACAAGTTTACATTTAATCAAAATGTATTCACTATTGGGGGTAACGTTAATAATCAATTGGGGTACTATTACAAACCACACAACAAGTTTCAATTAAGTGTATTTTCAAGCTATGTTGAGGAAAGTGATGGTGAAATAATTGGTAATTTACCAAACTATGCTTATTACAAAACCTCAACCCAAGAATTTGTATGGAGGGATAAGTACTCTTATGGATTTATTGATGAAAACGGTAGAGGTGTGGATTACCCATTTTTAAATGGGAAACACTATCCATATGAAAATTTTATATTCAGAATAATACCTGAAGGTTCTAACATAGGACAACAATCAACTCAAGTTTCTGACCCGATTACAGATGGATGTGAATAAATTTAAAATATTAAGAAAGTATGAGGATAGAGAATTAATATTCCCTATCACAAGTACGTGGGACTTTGCAAACAGAGGAGATTCTATTGATGCATACGAAATTGAGGTCATAAAGGATATTATCGGTTTACCTGTGGACTATGAGGTTGCAAGGTTTGAAAATACCCAAATAGGAGGAAACACGTCAGTAACACATAATTTTTATTTTTATAATACCGCAACTACAACATGGAATTTAAGTTTTGTAACATCAAACGTATTCACTCCAAATGAAGTATATTATAACTCAAATGGTTTTAATAAATCCTTTTTTAAACTCGATTTATATGACAATAAAGAAAGAAGAAAAAGAAAGGCTTACTTAACATTAATTTTACAAACAACAAATAAGACAGAACCGATACAGATAAATCCTTTACAAACAATTGACGTAAATAAACCTGAGTATTACATGGATTATAACGGCATTACAGACGGGTTTTATTTATACTGGTTTAAAGACCAATTTATTGTCAACCTTACCACATTCTATATGACCGCTAAATTTTTTAATGGTAAGACGGGTAAATTTACAACATTTGTTTGTAATAATAATCAACCATTTGTAAATGGTAACCCACAACAATCAGTACCTAATGATTCCTTTTATCAGAAAGTAACTTTAAACTATACAAATTACAGTTATTCTTACTTAAATCCTTTAAATTCTCCGACCAATATAATAAACTGGTATGAATATGTTAATCCTGAAATATAATGGAAGTTATTAAAATACAAATATCCCCCGAATTTATTAAAGGTGACATAGTTGAAATTACTTCTAACGGATTTACTTTTGGAGAGTATTCCGCAATGACAAAAGTTTTGAGTGGTAATACTAATGGCACATCTCATTTAACGGGATTGACTGTACCTGTAATGTTAACTCAAGATTATCATGATATTGGTTACTATTCTGCAACAGATGGGGACATTAGTCAATTTGTGACAAGTTGTAATTTTTTATTTAGTGGTGTTAGTACCATACCATATAGGGTACATGTATATAACACCTCAGAAACAAATAGTAATTTTTTACAAGACTCGACTTACACAGTTTTTTGGGGAGACGGCTCGTCAACAGTAATGAACGAATTTGCTCCAAATTATGTAACGCACAATTATGCAATCGGGGCAAGTGGATATACTATAACGGTACTACAAAGTAATACTTTTGGGCAAGTCCAAATTTCCAAAACTATTCAACTACCAATAACGGATGTTAATATATCTAATCCGTATGGGACAGTTACTTTTTTAAATAATAATGGCTCTTGGCAATCAACACCATCAAGTCAAAATTATGTAGGAACTGCCGATACAATATTTAACACGTCTTCAGAAATTACTGCAAACTATGTGTCAGTCCCTTACTTAGTGACGGGATATACTACAAGTAGGTTAAGTGATTTATTTACATATGGGTACCCAAATGGGGTACCACCAATTCAATTTGTGGTACCAATTGACGGAGGAAGTTCGGGGTATACAACAAATATTGGTAACGCAAACGATAACTACACCTACGTTTATAATATTGATGGTATTATATATACTGATTTAATTAATGGTAAGACAACATTTTCTATTCCATCGTCAGGTATTACTTCAGAAATGATAGTTGGTAGTGCTATAACTAAAAACGAGGTTTATATGAATATTATTGATGACTTACAGTTATACTCTAATTTATATATTGAAAGAGGTAAGAATAGTGCGTTGGAAAACTTTAGAAGAATAGGAGAAGCATCGACTATGGAAACACTTCAAACATACGGATATAACTTTTTTAATATTGTTAAAACTGAATAAGTAAAAACCCCTCTTAAACTATTTATTTATAAATTAATATGGCTACAGGAAATTATGGAACAATTAGATTAGCGGACGTTAGTCCTGATGATGTGGAAATTATTTACAATTACACACCATCAAGAGATGCGACTGAAAATTTTGTGTTAGGTACAATACCTACATCTAATTTACGACCATATTATAATAACACCCAAACTGGTGGTAATGATAACGAACTACTTGGAGGATTATATAATCTAACATTACCAACAGACACATTTAATCAATTAGGGATTTATACTGTAATGATACGACCCGCTCAAATCAGAACTAAAATTACTGATTGCGGTGTACTAAGTTCTTTACCGAATGTAAAAGGAATCATTATTGACATTAATAATTTTCCTGCACAGTTTCAAAATAAATTCATCAATCAAGGACTTGTAGGATTCAGAATCGAGTACTTAGATTCAACAGGGGCTAAAATTGCTAATTTATTTAGAGTAATTACATCTAATTTTTATTGTGAACCTGTTACTCAGAATTTAACAAATACATTACAAAAATCTGTTAGATATCGATATTCAGAGGTTGTTACAAATTTAATGTTTTGTACCTTATCTCCATCAGCATCGCCAACCAACAAACCAACCGCAACACCAAACATAGGTGTTGCAGACCAAGATATTATCATTACAAATACTTTCTTTAACCCTACGGCTTTAGAGATTGAAGTTGTTGAGCATGACATCTCAACATTAGCAATTGCATTGTATGGTAATCAAACCAAGTCAATTGAAGATGGTATATATACAATTTATGATACAAGTAACAACATATATAGACAATATAACTTATTCGAAATAAGAAACCAATTCAACGAATTGTTGTATGAGGTTAGACAAGATAGAGGTGATAACATCGATAACAGTAAAAACTTTGACAATATTATTTCATAATGGCAAATTACAAATGTTATCCATTAGGAGGTTCTGGTTCTAATACGTTTTCAGACAATTTGGTCGGTATGCAAATTACCGATGGAGGTGGATTAACGCTTGGAAATTTTGGATTCTCGACTGGGTTTGTTGAAAAATCAAATAGAAATTTTGATACTGGAACATTCTCACAAGGGTTGAGTTTACAATCATTAGGTGTCAATTCCTTAGAGCAAGGAAGAAAAATATTCGAAGTTAATTTTAAGGTATACCCAAATTTCGAACAAAATGATATTTTAAATTTTACACAGTATGGTTCATTAGTTAAAAGATTTGAGGCGGCAATTACCAATATCGTTAATCATTATCCCGCAGCGTTAGAAATTTATTCTTTACGTACTGACTTTACCACAGGTGCAACTGCTCAGAATATAACTGCGGATACTTCACAAAATTTAACAAGTATATCAATACCTGTAGACGCGATTAGGAACCCATTTGGAATTGATTTCACTAGAAATGCTCAAAGTAATTTAGAATCTTTAGACCCACCTGTATCTGAGTATAGAAATCTTACAAAAAAATATAGTAGTTATATTTTACAAATTAATGGTAATAGTTATGACATTGCATTGGTTCAACCCACAACGTCATTAACAGGGGGGACATTAACTGTATATATTGTTGGAGACCCATTTTCAGGGGCGAGCACTAGTTATCAAGATTTTATAATTAGACCAAATGATATAATAGTTAATGAAGTTTTTAATTTGGAATTAGACGAAATTGAAGAAATTTTATTAAACAGGTATATTGTACCAAAATACACAGCAAAATTCCAAGTACAAAGGCAAGGTGATGACGGTACAGAATATCTTACTAATGAAACGTTAACGTGGCCGATTGATGGCTACTGGAATATAGACATTAGAACTAATTCCTTTACAAATTATATTACAAAATTAAATGACTTAGCTCAAGATTTTGACTTGTCATTAACTAATTTGATTGCTCGGTTTTATGTTACGGATGCTTTACAAGAATTTGATACTCCCGACCAAAAAGTAGATAAAGTTTTAAAAATATACGGTAGAAGTTTTGATGAAACTAAAAAATATATTGACGCGATTGCATTTGCCAATTCAGTTAATTATAATATCGGTAACGACATCCCGTCAAAATTAGTTTCAAATTTGGCTCAGACATTAGGTTGGGACACCAACATATCGCCAATTACAAATTTATCGTTTACTCAATCAATTTATGGTGAAACTGAAAACTCATTTCCAGCATTCTCAACATCACAAACTATTGATGATTTAAATTATCAGTATTATAGAAATTTAGTATTAAACTCAGCCTATTTGTTTAAGTCTAAAGGTACTAGAAAGGCGATAGAGTCTTTGATGAAGTTAGTTGGTACCCCTGATGCTTTATTAGATTTTACTGAAAGTGTTTATTTAGTCGACTCAAAATTAAACATGATTCAGTTTAATTTATTGTATGATGATATTGCGGACGGAACATACACTCCTATTAACACTATCTATGACCCATCAAATACATTTACAATACAAAACATACAATATACAGGATACCAACAAACAAGTGCAACTGTTAATGTCGATGTAACAAGAAATGACTATCCTGTAGATAATAATGGATACCCATCCATGCCAACACCAACCAACGATTTCTTTTTTCAAAAAGGTGCGGGTTGGTTTGAATCGACACCACAACATACTAGTCCAATAGAAGCGACTGTTGGGGCGACCACTTTTACAGGTCAAAATGTTGACGTACAAACATCGTTAGAAAATTTCACATATGGTAATAAATTTTTAGATAAATTTAGAAATCTACCATATATGGATTTAGGGTTTGGATTATTTAAAGAAGTTGATAATAAAAAAAGTTGGACTGATTTAGATAATGGATTAAGAGATGGAACTGATAATATTTTTGATTCTTATTATGGTACTTCAGACGACAGATTAGTACTTAATGTTAAAAATGTTGACATTTTCTTAAACCCTGCTCAGGCTCTTCTTTATGATGTTTGGTACATGTCTAAGACAAAAAATTACCCAATACCTAGTTCAGGATTATCAGGTAACTACCCTCAAACTGGGGGAATTGATTCTACATTTATTGACCCTAAACCACAGATTAAAGGATTTTTTGATTTTGCAAAAACTTTTTGGTTAAACACTATCAATACAAGAAATAGACAATATTCTTCTGACGGTAAGACTAGTGGATACCCAACACTACAATCTATATTTTGGAATTACTTAACGATGTACGAAGACGTTGGAATACAAAATAATAACTTTAACTATACCAATATGATTAATTACATTAATGGTATGGGTGATTTATGGTTAAGATTGGTCGAACAATTTGTTCCTGCAACTACAATATGGAATGGAGGGACTAAATTTGAAAACTCAATATTCCATAGGCAAAAGTTTGTTTATAGGAGACAAAGAGGATGTCAAATAACAACACAAACCGCTCCAGGTCCAACTGCTGGAAACACGATAAATCCTGTTACAACATTAACAACCATATCCTTTAATTATCCATCAACATTAGCAATACCACCAACAGAATCAGGGTTAGGGTCATTTGTTTATTATTATTTTGTATTATCAATACCCTATACTTATAATGGGGTCCAATATAAAAATGAGTATACAACTTCATCTTTTGGTCCTTATTATTGGAATACTAATATTGGTTGGTCCACATTAAAAAATTATTTAATAGATTATTTAATATCGAATACTCCTTTTGTAACAATTAAAAGATTATTAAATGATGATTCGGGAACGGTAATAACTAATTTTACTACAGAGGCGTCTAGTGGATTCTTAGTTAGTTCTACCCAATCAACAATAAACATGGTGAATACAAATACTAATTATAGTGAATTTGGGTCTATCACACTATCCGTAAAATTAGATTATCAATAAAATGACTTATAATATTGTAATATCAGGTGATTGTACTAATAGTAGTTTAGGTGAAATTAATTTAACACTAACAGGTGGAGTTGCACCATATTATGTTAGTTGGACCTCGCCGAGCGGATATTCTGCAACATCCTCAACAAGTAGTCTGTATAATGTAACGGGACTAAGTGCCGGTTCCTACAGTCTATCTGTTACGGACTCAACACCATTTCAAAATCAGACATCCTCAATATATTTTACGGTACAATCGTCGACAACTGTTGTAATTTCAAGTGTTAGAAATACTACTTGTGGTTTAGATAATGGTATAATAACTGTAACAACACCGGCATATAATTCATATAGTACTATAAGATTATATAAAGATGGTGCGTTATACTCTACACAAGAAAATGTAGGTCAGACTGCAAACTTCAATAATTTAGGTATTGGTCTTTATTATGCGACATGTGTAAATTATGGAGGATGTATTGGAACTTCAGAAAATGTAGTATTATATGACTCAAGCTCTTTAGACTTTGATTTTTATATTGTTAATAATCCGGCTTGTTTTCAAACAAATGGTAAAGTATATGTGTCAGGTATTACAGGTTCATCTCCATTTGTATATTCATGGACCGGACCAATTACAGGTGAGACAAATTTGAGTTACATAACTGGTTTAACGACAGGTCAATACGCTTTAACTGTGACTGATAATGTTGGATGTTCTGTTACTAAAACCGCCACCGTAACAAATGCCGCAAATCTCGGACTTGTCACTCGAAGTCAAACAACACCTACATGTGGTAACTCAGATGGTACTCTAACTTTTAAAATATCAGGAGGTACAGGACCATATTATTATTTATTAAGTAATGGTGACTCTTTAGTTACTTATAGTGATACTGTTACTTTTGAAAATTTACAAGTTGCAAATTATACGTTAGATGTGACTGATGTTGCTTTATGTACCTTTAGTTATAGTACGGTCTTATTAGGTCCAAATAGTTTTTCAGTTGTTAGACAAACTAAGATTGATAATACATGTGGATTTAACGGAGGTCAAATATTCAGTCAGCTACAAGGAGGCACACCACCTTATGTTTATACATTAACAAACAATTCAGGATATACTGATACTGTAACCACAAATATTAATTCATATACGTTCACCCAACTTAGCTCCTCAACTTACGATATACAAATTAACGATAGTTCAAATCTATGCTCATTTACAAGTCAGGTGACAATTGATAATGCAGTACCATTTAACATTAGTCTAACAGGTAACTCAACATACTGTTACCGTAACCAAGGCTCTATAGATGTTGAAATTACCGATGAAACAATTGTTAGTGGAACAACAAATGTATATACATACAGTTTATCTAATGGGGCAATATCAGTACCAACTTCTGCAACATCATATTCATTTACTAATTTAAGTAAGGGTACATATGTTGTTACAGTTGCCAATCAAAATTTCTGTACTCAAATTAATACATCATATGTTGATGGTTTAGACCCTATAAGTTTTATACTATACTCAACAAGTTGTTTAGATGGTAGTGGTGGGACTATGTCCGCAATAATATTTGATGAAGGCCCTTTTAATTTGACTTGGAGTGATAATGTGAACGGACAACAAGGGGTTTACGTTTCAGGATTAACTGCCGGAACATATTCATTAACCCTATCAAGTGAGACAGGTTGTGTTACAACAAGAACTGCAAACATAGATTGTAATCCTGCGGTACAACAAAGTTCTGAAGTTGTTTTAACTGGCGGCTCAGGTACAATATCTTCCGAAATTTTAACATTCCAAAATATGTTAATCACAGGGTTTAATGACCTAACATTCGGACACGACTATTGTGTTTTAAACCAAGCAACATTCTCGGTTACTGTTGATATTGATGGAGTTCAGTATACTGCACCATTTTACACAACAACATCATTTAGTAATTATCCTACAACTACAGGGTATGCGTCTTCACTACAATCATTAATTGAAACAATACCTTATATAGAAAGTGTTTTTGTTGACCCTGTAACAAATTCAATCACAATTCAATCACAAGTTGTTGGAGGTACTGAATATTATAAAGATGATACTATTACAGTTACCAATACAATAGATTACGACATTTCTTGTTTGACATAACCTAACATAAAGTATTTATGTTAAATGGCTTTAATTACTTTAGACAACATAGCGGGAGACCCTCCCTATAATATATTTGTTTGTGACATATTCCAAAATCTGTGCGTTTCGGCCTTAACGTATTATGATTACATTCCACCATCTTATAGTTTTGAAGCACCGAGTCAATTTAACTATGCTCCACAATTACTAATTAAAATTATAGATAGACACGGATGTTTGTTTGAGCAAACATATATGTGTGTAACGCCAACCCCAACACCGTCAATTACACCTACCAATACCCCAACGATATCAATTACGCCTACCAATACCCCCACTATATCCATAACACCAACTAATACTCCAACAATATCTATAACACCAACGATTACTCCAACACCGACATTAACACCATCTATAACTCCGACAAATACAACGACCCCAACTCAAACAGTAACTCCATCACCTAGTCAAAACCCTAATGTTGCAAATATATTCCTATTGATTGAACCATATTCAGGAGCGTCATCAATAGGGCAATATATGTATGATAATGGAAATACAGAATTTTTTGGTTTTACAAATGGAACACAACCACCATTAAGTTCAACAACATTCCAAACTGAGATGTCAACCTATATAAACTTTACAGGTTGGACTAGCGGTGAGTTCCCGACACCAATTACAACTACTGTACCGACCATAACCTCAGGTGTTGATGACTATGGTAATCCAAAAGTTGCGTATAATTTTGTTACAACAATAGTTCCTGAAAACACGGTACGGTCACAAGCATGGTACACGTGGTTAATACCTATATCTTTTACAAACTATCAAATACAAAATCAAATAGATTTAAGTATTGATAATCCTAATGTGTTAACAAGTAACTATATGGAGCCTCAGATATATAATAATGTTTTATATTACTCAGGACATACTTTAGGTAATGGATATTATAGAGTTTATACAACATTCCCATCACCTAACTTCCAATTAAACAATACTACAAATATATATTTTAGAGGTAGTTCATTAATATAATATGAGTTTTAGAAATCCTATATCACCAATACAATCTTTAGGTACAGTATCAGTACCCATAGGTGAAACATACGGTACTACATTTAGCAATAGTATTGTTGGAGGTTTCATGCAGGTTAATTATTTGTCCGATTTAAATTATACTATTCCTTCAGGACAAACAGGAGTTATTGAATATAGTGGTAATACAATACCGATAAATTTTATTAAAGGGACAGGGTCTGCTTTCTCAAGAGACGTTTTAATATTAAATTCTGATAATTTATCTTCGGGTAGAAAAAAAATTGGGATGTTGGTTTATGTCTATGAAGAAGACCAAGTTTATCAATTCCACATTAGTGGATATACCTCATTATGGAATGCTGCGACGGCATCTACAGGTACAGTTACAATATCTGATTTTGGTACCACAATTAATAATTCATCTCCTGAGGGACAGGCGTTTATTAATGCTTGGAGTGCGAGTACAATTGAGGATGTTGATGGTTATACAAGTGAAACCGCGGTTTGGAGAAAATTCAATAGTGGGACTAGTGGGGGTAGTTCAGGATTCACATCTGTAAGAATTAATAATGTTAGTCAATTTACGTCAGGAACTAACAGTTATATTAACTTTAGCGGAAATAATGTTAGTATAAGTTATGTTAACCCAAATACCCTTGTATTTTCTGCGGAAACTAGTGGAGGTGGTGGTTCTACAGGTAACTATTTACCACTAAGTGGGGGCACTGTCACAGGTGCAACTATCTTCACTGCGGGACTTACCGCAAATACCATATCAGCAACAACTTATTATAATTTGCCATTTTCAGGTTCAATTGTAGGTAATGGGACGACTAATTATGTTCCATTATGGACTGGGTCGACCGGATTAGGAGATAGTCAAATATTTGATAATGGGACAAATGTCGGTATTGGAACAACATCTCCGTCAGCAAAATTAGATATTAATGCATCAACTGGTGGAACAATAGGTGTTAGAATATCAGGTAACAGTTCATCTGATATGTTAAGAATCACTCAAACAGGTTCGGGTAATGCAATTCTAGTTGAAGATTCATCAAACCCTGATTCAACACCCTTTGTAGTTACGTCAGGGGGTACTATTGGTGTTGGTATTACAACTCCTGATTCGTTACTCCATGTCCATAATGGTAGTGCCGGTTCTGTAAGCCCAATTGGGGGTACTACCATGACAATTGAAAATAACTCAACAAACTACCTTTCTCTTTTATCATCTGATTCCAATTTAAGTGGTATTGTTTTTGGTTCCCCTTCAGATAGTTTTGGCTCATTTATAAGGTGGGGTCACACATCGGGTAAATTAGAAATAGGTACAGGTAATGCGAATGATTATATTGAATTTTATGTTGAAAATTCATCAAGTAAAGCATACCTATCTTCAACAGGATTTGGAGTCAATAAACTTCCATCCGCAGCTTTAGATATTAGTGGTAATAGTATAATTAGAGGTACTTTAACCACAACAACTGTATCTGCAACAACATATCAAAATTTACCACAAAGTGTTAGTGGAACTGGAACTCAAGATTATGTAACAAAATGGGATAGTAGTACAAGTGGAATAACCAACAGTGAAATTTACAGCACAAGCGGTCTTATCGGACTTTTTACTTCATCCGCATTTTATGGTGGAGAAATTGTCTCAATGTCCACATCAAATAAAGGTATTACTATTGATGGTTTATACCTTAGAGAAGATGGTAACGGTAGTATTGCCATGGCGGTTGGATTTGATTATTCAACTTGGACTTCAGGAGGTAATGAAATTGCTATTGGAAATGGTAATCCTTTATCTAGTAGTGCGGGACAATATAACATTGCCATTGGTAATCGTTCACTGATG
>SXGQ01414937.1_pt1 | contig 12714 bp, 12 predicted proteins | sample 3178371 | NCBI WGS metagenome assembly SXGQ01 (sample SAMN11356859, study PRJNA531348) | freshwater metagenome | isolation source: freshwater sample F1-20 | place: China: Fuxian Lake, Yuxi | collected 2017-12-25
GGCGACATCTTCCGCGGAAACTCGGGCAAGGCCGGTCTGCTGGCCGCGCAGGTCGACGAGAAGGTCGTGCAGCGGCTCTGGGACCTCCTCGAGGAGGATCCGGGCGCCCAGATCACGGTCGACCTCGAGTCGCGCACGGTGCGGGCCGGCGAGGGTCCTGACGCGATCGTCGACTCGTTCACGATCGACGACTACACCCGCTGGCGCCTACTCGAGGGTCTCGACGACATCGCCATCACGCTGTCGCACGACGACGACATCGCGGCCTACGAGCAGCGTCGACCGGCCTTCAAGCCGGCCACGCTCTGACCCTCGCCCGGACGTCCGTCCGGCGAGGTGCCGAGAGGCACCATGCGCTCTTGACCGCACCCGCGGTGCCGGTGCGAGAGTGAGGCCGGAGCGGGTCCGCAGGGCCCGGGAGTGACGGGAGCCAGCGATGGTCGTGGTCGTGGAGGTCGCGTCGACCGTGCCGCTGCCGCGTGAGGCGGTGTGGGAGCGGGTGGCGTCGGTGGCGGGCATCCAGCACGAGATGCTCCCGTGGCTGCTCATGTCGATGCCGCGCGGCACCGAGCACCTCGACGTCGACACCCTCCCCGTCGGGCAGCCGCTCGGCAAGGCCTGGCTCCGGCTCCTCGGCGTCCTGCCGGTGGAGTACGACGACCTCACCGTGGTCGAGCTCGAGCCCGGCCGGCGGTTCCGGGAGGTCTCGCGGATGCTGTCCGCGCGTCGGTGGGAGCACGAGCGCACGCTGTCGTCGGTCGACGACGGTGCCACGCAGGTGCACGACAGGCTCACGATCGAGCCCCGCCTGCGCCATGGCGCCGGTGCCACCCGCGCGGTCGTGACGGCGATCTTCCGGCACCGTCACCGCCGGCTGGCCCGGTGGTGCGTGGAGCACCCGACGAGCCCCTGAGGACCCGACACGTGCCGCCCGTCACGCCGCAGGGTGGCCGCACGTCATAGGGTCGGCCCCATGGATCGTCCCCGGGCAGAGCTGCCGCGAGCGACCCGGTGGATCGTGCGGATCCTGCGGCCGTTCCTCATGGTCGTGACCCGGCGCGACTGGCGGGGTGTGGACAAGCTGCCGCGTGACGGCGGCTACGTGATCGCGCCGAACCACATCTCGCACCTCGATCCCATCCTCATCAGCCACTTCATGGTCGACCAGGGCGTGGCGCCGCGCTTCCTCGCGAAGGACACGCTGTTCTCCGTCACGGGTCTCGGGCCGCTGCTCGCCGGCGCGGAGCAGATCCCCGTGCACCGCAGCACCGAGGGTGCCGCGGAGTCGCTGCGCTCGGCCGTCGCCGCGGTCGAGGAGGGCAAGGTCATCTCGATCTACCCCGAGGGCACCATCACCCGCGACCCCGACCTGTGGCCGATGAGCGGGCGCACCGGAGCGGTCCGGGTCGCGCTCGCCACCGGACGTCCGCTCGTGCCGCTCGCGCAGTGGGGCGCGCAGCGCATCCTCTGGCCGTACACGAAGCTCCCGCGGTTCCTGCCGCGCAAGACCGTCCACGTCGTGGTCGGCGACCCGGTCGACCTGTCCGACCTCGTCGGCCTGCCGATCACCGAGGACGTCCTGCGCACGGCCACCGACCGCCTGATGGACACGCTGACCGCCATGGTCGGCGAGATCCGTGGCGAGCTCCCCAGCGGCCCCCGGATCGACGTGCACACGCTCGCCGCCCCCCGGACCGCGTACCGTGCACCGACCGACGCGACCGACCACGTCGCCCCTCCAGCCGACCCCGCCCCGTCGGGCGCGGACGACACCCCGAAGGAGCCGTGATGGCCAGGACCGCCGTGATGGGAGCAGGATCGTGGGGCACCGCGTTCGCGCTGGTGCTGGCCGACGCGGGCAACGACGTGCGTCTGTGGGGCCGCCGCGCCGAGCTCTGCGACGCGATCAACGCGACGCACGAGAACGCCGACTACCTGCCCGGCATCGCGCTCCCGGAGACCATCCGCGCCACCCACGACCCGCGCGAGGCGCTCGACGGCGCGGAGGTCGTGGTGCTCGCCGTGCCGTCGCAGCAGCTGCGCGCCAACCTCGGCGACTGGGGCGACGCGATCGACGACGCCGCGGTCATGGTCAGCCTCATGAAGGGCGTCGAGCTCGGCACGCACCTGCGGATGAGCGAGGTGGTGGCCGAGCTGACCGGTGCCGGTCCCGAGCGCATCGCCGTGGTCACCGGCCCGAACCTCGCGAAGGAGATCGCCCGGCGCGAGCCGGCGGCCAGCGTGGTGGCGTGCGCCGACCAGGCCGTCGCCGAGCGGCTGCAGAAGCTGTGCCACACCGCCGCCTTCCGCCCCTACACGAACACCGACGTCATCGGCTGCGAGCTCGGCGGCACCACCAAGAACGTGATCGGCCTGGCCGTCGGCGTGTGCATCGGTCTCGGCTTCGGCGACAACACCAAGGCGTCGGTGATCACGCGCGGGCTCGCCGAGACCGCACGGCTCGGCGTCGCGATCGGTGCCGACCCGCTGACCTTCTCGGGACTCGCTGGCATGGGCGACCTGGTGGCCACCTGCTCGTCGCCGTTGTCGCGCAACCGCACCTTCGGCGAGAAGCTCGGTCAGGGCCTGAGCGTCGAGGAGGTGACGGCGCAGACCCGGCAGGTCGCCGAGGGCGTCAAGTCGTGCCGCTCCGTCGCGGAGCTCGCCGCCGCCCACGACGTGGACATGCCGATCGTCACCCACGTCGCGGCGCTCATCGCGGGCGAGATGGACCCCGAGGCGCTCGTGAAGGCACTCATCTCGCGCGAGGCCAAGCCCGAGGTCCGCTGACCCTCCCGCCGCCCTGCGCGGGCGTCAGATCGCCGCGAGGGACCGCTCGACGTCGTACCAGATGTCCTCGACGTCCTCGATGCCCACCGACAGACGCACGAGCGCCTCGGGCACCACGGCGGGCTCCGCCGCGTGCCGGCGACGTCGCTCCCAGGTGGACTCCACGCCGCCGAGGCTCGTGGCGTGGGTGATCACGTCGGACTGCTCGGTGACCTTCTGCGCCATCTCCGGTCCGCCCTGCACCTCGAAGGACAGGATCGTGCCCCAGCCGGGGTAGCGGATGCCGGAGACCACCGACGACGACTGCAGACGTCGGGCGATCTCGCGCGCGTTGGCCTCGGCGCGGTCGAGGCGGACGTGCAACGTGCGGATGCCGCGGGTGGCGAGCCAGCACTCCATCGCGCCGGGGATGGCGCCGAGGTTCGCGCGGCGGGCCTCGATGGCGCGGTGCGCCCGCGGGTTGCCGGTGACCACGGCGCCGAGGATGACGTCGCTGTGCCCGGAGATGAGCTTGGAGGCCGAGTGCACGACGAAGTCGGCGCCCAGCTCGAGCGGCTTCTGCCGCAGCGGCGTCGCGAACGTGTTGTCGACGGCCACGGCCGTGCCGGCGCGCGCCGCCTCGGCCGCGATGTGCTCGACGTCGGCCACCTCCAGCAGCGGGTTGGTGGGCGACTCGAGCCAGACGAGCGCGGCGTCGTCGGCGGCGTCGACGACGGCCTGGGTGTCGGTGACGTCGACGAGCCGCAGGTCGATGAGTCCGCGCCGGGCGCGCTCGCGCAGCTGCACGAGCGTGCCGGAGTAGGCGCCCGCGGGGGCCACCACGGCCGCGCGGGCGGGCACGAGGTCGAACACGGCCGCGCAGGCCGCCTGGCCCGACGCGAACGCCAGGGCGCGACCGCCCTCCAGGGCTCCCAGCACCTCCTCGAACGCGGTCCACGCCGGGTTGCCGTGACGTCCGTACTCGGACTCGCCGCCGGGGACGAGGGCGCTGGCCAGCGTGATCGGCGCATTGAGCGGGGCCCCCGGGGTGCGAGCAGGACGCCCGGCTCCGACGGCGATGGTCGACGACGAGAGCTCGGGTCCGTGCATGACCTCCATTGTGCAGGCCGCCGCCGACACAGCCCAGGGGCCGAGGGCCTCTTCCGCCGTGACATGTTCCATAGGCTCCCGCGGCACGTCGTCGGCGCGGGCTAGGCTGACGGGCGATGAACGAGACCTCCAGCACCGTGCCCGCCCGTCCTCGGGTCGTCGTCCTCTTCGGCGGGCGTTCCAGCGAGCACGGAGTCTCCTGCCTCACCGCGCGCAACGTCGTGGCGGTCGTGGACCGCGAGCGCTACGACGTCCTCACCGTGGGCATCACGCCCGACGGCCGCTGGGTGCGCGACGACCTCTCCGCCCCGGTGCCTGCGAGCGGGCTGCCGGAGGTGGCCGTCGACGGGGAGCCGTTCGCGTGGGAGGAGCTGCGCGACGTCGACGTCGTACTGCCGCTGCTGCACGGACCCTGGGGTGAGGACGGCACCGTGCAGGGTCTGCTCGAGGTCGCGGGCGTGCGCTACGTGGGGGCCGGGGTGCTGGCCAGTGCGGTCGGCATGGACAAGCCGTTCACCAAGACGGTGTTCGCGGCTGCCGGCCTGCCGCAGATCCCGTACGTGACGATCCTGCCGGCCCAGTGGGACACCGAGCGCGACAAGGTGCTCGCGCGGGTCGGTGCGCTCGGACTGCCCGTGTTCGTCAAGCCGGCCCGGGCCGGGTCGAGCTCGGGCGTCACCAAGGTCGACGACGTCGGGTTCCTCGTCGAGGCGGTCGAGGCTGCCCGCAAGCACGACCCCAAGGTGATCGTCGAGGCCGCCGCCGTGAACAAGCGCGAGCTCGAGGTCGGCGTCATCCAGCAGCCCGACGGCACCCCGCTCGCGAGCGTGGTCGGCGAGGTCCGCAACGACGACACCACGCACGACTTCTACGACTTCGAGGCCAAGTACCTCGACGGCACGAGCGCCAACCTGGTGCCCGCCGACATCTCCGACGTCTTCGCCGCGCGCATCCGCGACTACGCCGTGAAGGCCTTCACCGCCATCGGCGGCGAGGGTCTGGCCCGCGTCGACTTCTTCGCCAACGACTCCGCCCCCGACGGCCTCGTCATCAACGAGATCAACACGATGCCCGGATTCACGTCGACGTCGATGTTCCCCGTCCTCTGGGAGGCCACCGGCATCGGCTACGCCGAGCTCGTCGACCGGCTCCTCCAGCTCGCCCTCCACCGCTCGCCCGGGCTGCGCTGACGGGGTTCGTCCTCGTCCTCGTCCTGCGGCTGCGCTGCCGCGGGGGTCTGGGGTTGCTGGTGCGCTGCCTCGGCTGACGCTGGGGGTGGTCTCCGCAAGGGCCTCGACCGGGCGGCTGGCAGTGGCGGCGGCTCAGGTTCTCGGGCTGTGGCCCGCGGTGGACGCAAGATTCTGCGTTCGTGCATTGGAGAACCGAGGCTTCTGCGCTTACTACGGGATCGCGTCACCAACGCAGGAGCGTTCGGGCTCCAGCGCACGAAGGAAGAATCGTGGGCGCTCTTGGGGGTGGGGTGGGCAGCGCTTCTCCCTTTTCGTGGCACGGTCCACGAGAAGGAAGAAGCACTGCCACCCCCGCCCCCTCAGCGGTTGATCCACCACCTGTAGAGCGCTGGGAAGGGTGGCAGATCCACCTCCGACGGCGATGCGGTGGCAGGACTACCGCTCAGCGGGCGGGAACGCAGAATCTTGCGCCCAACGCGGGCCACAGCCCGAGAACCCAGCCCGGCGCGGTCGCCAGCCGCCCGGTCGAGGCCCTTGCGGAGCGCAGGACGAGCGGTAGCCGCGCCAGCGCAGCCGCAGGTCGACGTGAAGCCGCACCGACGCAGCCCCACCCGAAAGAGAAGCCACGACCCTGCACCCTGCAGGACAGGCCACCGCGACGTCAGCCCTGGCAGCGCCGCTCGGCGGGGACGTGCTTCTCGATGCTGGCGGCGAGGTCGATGAGGACGTCGGAGGCGGGGTCGTGCACGGCGGGGACGTCGACCTCGACGTTGACGCGCCGGTAGACGGTCGTGAAGCGGAAGCCGTCGGCGGTCTGCTCGCCGAACCAGTCCACGTCGTCGAAGGTGGCGCACTGCGACGTCGGCTCGAACGCGTCGGGCGTGGGGACGCCGCAGCGCAGCACGACGGGCGGGTCGCCCCAGGCGGCGGCCGGCACGTCCTGCTCCAGGCCGCGCTTGTCGAGACCGCCGACGGAGGCGGGGAGGTCGGCGAGGAGCGCCTGGCAGTCGACGTCGGTGCCCGGCTCGGTCGGGTAGGCGTCGACGAGCACGCCGCTCCCGCAGGCGCTCAGCGGGACGACGACGAGGGCGGCGGCCAGCAGGCCGGCGCGACGAGTCAGATCTTGACGACGGGGCACGTCAGCGTGCGGGTGATGCCGGCGACCTTCTGCACGCTCTGCACGACGAGCGTGCCGAGCTGGTCCATCGACGGACCTTCGGCGCGGACGATCACGTCGTACGGGCCGGTGACGTCCTCGGACACGGTGACGCCGGGGATCGCGGAGATCTCCTGCGCGACCTGGGCGGCCTTGCCGACCTCGGTCTGGACGAGGATGTAGGCGTGGACCGTCATGAGGACCTCCTGCTCGGGAACCTCGACACCATAGCCGACCACGCCGGTGTCCCGGCGTCCGGCTGGTCCACAATGGACGAGTGCCAGCGCAGCAGCAGGGTCCGGGGCCCGGGACGGTGTCCGACGTCGGCGAGTTCGGCCTGATCGACCGGGTCACGGAGGCTGGTGGCACGTCCGAGCGGGTGCTCATCGGGCCCGGCGACGACGCTGCTCACGTCCGCACCGCCGACGGCACCTTCGTCGTCTCCACCGACCTGCTCGTGGAGGGTCGACACTTCCGACGTGACTGGTCGACGGCCCTGGAGATCGGGCGGAAGGCGGCCGCGGCGAACCTGTCCGACGTGAACGCGATGGGCGGGGTGGCGACCGCGCTCACCGTGGGGCTCGGCGTCCCCGCCGACACGCCGTCGGCGTGGGTCGTGGAGCTCGCGAAGGGCTTCGAGCAGGAGGCCGCGGTGGTCGGCGCGCACGTCGTCGGCGGCGACATGACGGCGAGCGACGTGGTCGTCGTGGCCGTGACCGTCATGGGCGACGCGCCGCGTCCGGTCCGGCGCTCGGGCGCGCTCCCGGGCGACGTGGTGGCGGTGGCCGGACGCCTCGGCTGGTCGGCGGCCGGTCTCGCGACGCTGGGTCGGGGCTTCCGCTCGCCGAAGGCGGTGGTCGACGCCCACCGCGTGCCGACGCCTCCGTACTGGGCCGGCCGTGCAGCAGCCGACGCGGGCGCGACGGCCATGATCGACGTGAGCGACGGCCTGCTGGCCGACCTCGGCCACGTGGCACGCGCCAGCGGCGTCGTCGTCGACCTCCGGACGTCGGAGCTGACGATCGACGCCCCTCTGCTGACGGTCGGCGAGGCGCTCGGCCTCGACCCGCTCTCGCTCGTGCTGACCGGTGGCGAGGACTACGCGCTCGCGGCGACGTTCAGCGCGCCCACGGTGCTGCCCGACGGCTGGACGGTCGTCGGCGAGGTGCGCCACGTGCCCGAGGGCGCTGCGCCGTCGGTGCTGGTCGACGGCGCGGCGTGGGAGGGCGAGCCCGGCTGGCGTCACTGGCGCTGACCAGGCCCTCTCAGGCCCCTCGTCGCGCGGCTACGTGAGCGGCGCGACGCCGTCCTGGATGCGCGGGAACGGTCGCGCAGCCTCGAGCTCGTAGGAGAGCTCCAGCAGCAGGCGCTCCTGACCGTGCAGGGCCTGCAGCTGCACGCCGATCGGCAGTCCGTCGCCGGTGCGGCCGAGCGGCAGCGACACGGCGGGCGTCCCGGTGGCGTTGTTCAACGGCGTGAACGCGGCGTAGCGGACGAGCCGCTCGAACATCTCCGGGAAGGGCTGGTTCGGCGACAGGTGACCGAGGCGCGGCGTGGTGTGCGCGACGGTGGGGGAGAGGGCCGCGTCGAGCCGGTGCTCGGCGAAGTGTGCGCGCACCACGTGCTCGGAGCGCCTCAAGGTGCGGACGGTGCGCGGCAGGCGCCAGAACGAGCGGGCGAACCGAGCGGCGAGGAACCGGGTGAGCGGGTCGGTCGCGGTCTTGTCGAACTGGGGGTGCATCACACGACGCCCGAAGTGCTGGGTCGAGAACGCGAGCATGGCCCAGTAGTGCGTGAACGCGTCGACGAACGTGTCGTCGGCGGGCAGCGGCACCTCGACCACGTCGTGGCCGAGCGACGTGAGCAGCTCGGCGGTGGCGAGCACCGCGGCGCGCGTCTCGGCGTCGGTGGGGGTGTCGGTGAGCGAGTCGAGGACCAGCCCGACGCGCAGCCGCCGCGTCGACGGTCCCTCCACGAGACCTACCGCGGGCAGGCCGGGGGCCGTGCGGTGCGCCTCGGCGGCGGCGAGGAAGTGGGCGGTGTCGCGGACGGTCCGGGTCAGGACGCCGTTGCAGACGACGTCGACCGGCAGCTGCGCCGCGTGCACGTCGGGCGCGAGCCGACCTCGCGTGGGCTTCAGCCCGACGAGTCCGCAGGCTGCGGCGGGGATGCGGATCGACCCGCCGCCGTCGTTGGCGTGCGCGATCGGCACGACGCCCGACGCGACGAGCGCGGCGGCGCCGCCCGACGACGCACCGCTGGAGAACGCGGTGTCCCAGGGGTTGCGCGTGGGGTCCCACTGGTCGAACTCGGTGCTGGCGCTCCAGCCGAACTCCGGCAACGTGGACTTGCCCAGCGGCACCAGCCCGGTCGCGCGCAGCTGGGTCGTGAACGGGGCGTCGGCCGCGGCGGGGACGTCGGGCATGGCCCGGGAGCCCTGACGGGTCGCCAGACCGGCGACGTCGGTGTTGTCCTTGACGTACGTCGGCACGCCGGCGAGACGGCCGCTGAGCGGCCCCGCGGCCAGCCTCAGCCCTCGCTCGACGTCGTCGACGACGATCGCGTCGAGGTGCGGCTCCACGCACGCAGCGCGGTCGACGGCTGCCTGAGCAGCGTCGACCGCGCTGATGTCGCCGCGACGGATCGCGGCTGCCAGGGCGACGGCGTCGAGCTCACCGAGCGCGTCGTCGCCGAAGGCGTGGACCTGCCTCAGCGGCTGACCTTGCCGGCCTTGAGGCACGACGTGCAGACGTTGAGGCGCTTGGGCGTGCCGTCGACGACGGCACGCACGCGCTGGATGTTGGGGTCGAAACGACGCTTCGTGCGTCGGTGCGAGTGGGACACGTTGTGGCCGAAGCCGGGTCCCTTGGTGCACACGTCACAGACCGCTGCCACAGCGACCACTCCTGCAAGCTCGAGAACGGGTTCGTCGGACGACGAACGTACGAAAGGTGTGCCCGGTGAACGGGCAACCACGTAAGGATAGCCGATGCCCCGGCGGCGGGGCCAATCGCCCTCGCGGTACCCGGCGGCACGTCGGTGCACCACGCTAACCTGCCCCCATGGTCCTGCGCCTGCGAGCCGACGCCTTCCGCGCGTGGACGCAGCTCTGCGTGCAGGCGCTGTCCACGGCGCGCGCCGAGATCGACGCCCTCAACGTCTTCCCCGTGCCCGACGGCGACACCGGCACGAACGCGTACCTGACCTTCGTGGCCGGTGCCGACGCCGTCGCGGCGCTGCCCGACGACGTCGCGCTGCCCGACCTGGTGCGGGCGCACACCGACGGCCTGCTCATGGGCGCCAAGGGCAACAGCGGCGTCATCCTGTCCCAGCTCGTCCGGGCGGTGTTCGGCGACCTCGACCTCGACGCCGAGGTGCGCGCCGACGACGTCGCGCACGCGTTCCGCGCCGCGTCCGACGCCGCGCACGCGGCGGTGGGCCGCCCTGTGGAGGGCACGATCCTCTCGGTCGCGCAGGCGGCTGCCGACGGAGCGCAGGACGCCGTCGAGTCCGGCGCCGAGGCGCGCGACGTGTTCGCCCTGGCGGCCGCGTCGGCGAGGGTGGCCCTGGAACGCACGCCGGAGCAGCTCGCGCGGCTCGCCGAGGCGGGTGTCGTCGACGCGGGCGGTCGCGCGCTCGTGGTCGTCCTCGACGCCACCGAGCGGGCGCTCACGGGTCGTGCGCCCACCCCGGCCGCGCAGCACGTCCCCACGCCGCTGGCCGCGTCGGGCGACGACTTCGTCGAGGGCGGTCCGGCGTACGAGGTCATGTACCTCCTCGACGCCGACGAGAGCGAGATCGCGCCGCTGCGGCACACGCTCGACGCGCTGGGCGACTCGCTGGTGGTCGTCGGCGGCGACCGGCTCTGGAACGTCCACGTCCACGTCGACGACGTCGGGGCCGCCATCGAGGCGGGCCTGCAGGCGGGTCGGCCCTACCGCATCGCCGTCACGCACTTCGCCGACCAGGTCGCCCGTCAGCAGGGTCGGCAGCGGTCGGGCCGGGCCGTGGTCGTGGCCGCCACGGGTGCGGGGCTGGCCGACCTCTGCCGCGAGGCCGGTGCCCACGTGCTCGAGTTCACGCGCGAGCGACCGGTCGACGTCGCCACGATGCTCGAGACCCTGCGCGGCCTCGACGCCGAGGAGGTCGTGGTGCTGCCGAACAACCAGCGCTACGTCGGTCTGTTCGATGCCGCCGCCAAGCAGGTGAGGGCCGACGGCGTCCGCGTCGCGGTCATCCCGACCCACGCGCAGGTGCAGGGCCTGGCGGCGCTGGCCGTCCACGACCCCGGGCGCGACTTCGACGAGGACGTCGTCGCCATGTCGAGCGCGGCGGCGCACACCCAGCACGGCGCCGTCACGGTCGCGGTCGAGCCGGGCATCACCATGGCCGGTCCGTGCGAGGCCGGCGACGTGCTCGGCGTCGTCTCGGGCGACTTCGCGGTCGTCGGCTCCGACGTCGCCGAAGTGGCCGACGCGGTGCTCGACCGGTTGCTCTCGCCCACCGCGGAGCTCGTCACCCTCGTCGTCGGCGACGGTGCCGACCACACGGTCGCGCAGACGCTGTCGCGCCGGCTGCGCGACGAGCGCGTCGACGTCGACGTCGTCGTGTACGAGGGCGGCCAGGAGAACTACCCGCTGTTCGTGGCGGTCGAGTAGGGGTGCGGTCGTGACCACCAGTCCTGCGGCGACGCCGGGTCCCACCAACCCGCCGGAGCGCCGGCTGCACTCCGTCGTGGGCGACGCGACGGCCAAGAAGCTCGCGACCCTCGGCCTGGAGACCATCGACGACCTGCTGAGGCACTACCCGCGGCGCTACGTGTCGCTGGGGGAGATGACCGACCTCGCGTCGCTGCAGGTCGGTCAGTACGCCACCGTCATGGCACGCGTCGTCGAGGCGGTGAACAAGCGGTTCGGCCCGGGCGGGCGCAAGACGCGCACCGAGGTGACGCTCACCGACGGCAACGCCCGGCTGACGCTCACCTTCTTCTCCCAGCCGTGGCGCCAGGCGCAGCTGACCCCCGGCACGGTCGGCCTGTTCGCCGGCGAGGTGGGGCAGTTCAACGGGCGACTCCAGCTGACGCACCCGCTCTACGAGCCGCTCGAGGGCCCCGACGCGCTCGAGGGACGGATCGCGCGCGGGATCATCCCGATCTACCGGGCGAGCGCGAAGATCCCGTCGCTCGCCATCGAGCGCTCCGTCGAGACGGTGCTGCCCGTCGCCGACGTCGAGGACCCTCTCCCTGAGGACGTGCGCACCGACCGGGGGCTCCCGTCCGCCGACGTCGCGTTCGAGATGATCCACCGCCCCCGCTCGGACCAGCAGTGGCGCACCGCTCGCGACCGCTTCCGGTTCGAGGAGGCCTTCGTCCTGCAGACGGTGTTCGCGCAGCGCCGCCACGCTGCGCTCGGCCAGACCGCGGTGCCGCGTCCTCGGCGCTCGGGCGGTCTGCGCGACGCGTTCGAGCATCAGCTGCCCTTCACGCTCACCGACGGGCAGCGTGCTGTGGTGGCGGAGATCGAGGCCGACCTCGCGCGCGAGCACCCCATGCACCGGCTGCTGCAGGGCGCGGTCGGCTCGGGCCAGACCGTCGTCGCGCTGCTCGCGATGCTCCAGGTCGTCGACGACGGCGCGCAGGCCGTGCTGCTGGCGCCCACCGAGGTGCTGGCCGCCCAGCACCACCGCGGCATCACGGCCATGCTGGGGGCGCTCGCCGAGGGCGGCATGCTCGGGGGAGCCGCGGAGGGCACGCGGGTCCGGCTGCTGACCGGCTCGATGGGCGCCAAGGCCCGCAAGGAGGCACTGCTCGACGCCGCCTCGGGTGCCGCCGGCATCGTCGTCGGCACCCATGCGGTGCTGCAGGAGACCGTCCAGCTCGCCGAGCTCGGCCTGCTCGTCGTCGACGAGCCGCACCGCGTCGGCGTCGAGCAGCGTGCCGTGCTCGTCGACCGCTACGACACCAAGCCGCACGTGCTGGTCATGACCGCGACCCCGATCCCGCGCACGATCGCCATGACCGTGTTCGGCGACCTCGAGACGTCCACCCTCAGCGAGCTGCCGGGCGGTCGCCAGCCCATCCAGACCACCGTCGTCCCGGCGGCCGAACGTCCCGACTGGCTCGCCCGGGCGTGGGACCGGGTGCGCGAGGAGGTCGCCGACGGTCGTCAGGCGTACGTCGTGGTGTCGCGCATCGGCGGCAGCGAGACGGAGACGGGGGAGAAGGGGGCGGGGGAGAAGGCGGACCCCGACGGCCCGCCGACCCGGTCGCTGGTGGACCTGCACGAGGAGCTCGCGGCGGGTCCGCTGGCGGGGCTGCGGCTCGGGATCCTGCACGGACGCCAGCACCCGGAGGAGAAGGACGCCACGATGACGGCCTTCGCGCGGGGCGAGATCGACGTGCTCGTCGCGACGACCGTCGTCGTTGCACTCCTCTGAGATAACTGTCTTGGACTGAGATGAGCAAGAGGCGAGCAGTACAAAACTAGTTAC
>SXGQ01390878.1_pt1 | contig 12711 bp, 11 predicted proteins | sample 3178371 | NCBI WGS metagenome assembly SXGQ01 (sample SAMN11356859, study PRJNA531348) | freshwater metagenome | isolation source: freshwater sample F1-20 | place: China: Fuxian Lake, Yuxi | collected 2017-12-25
CCACTCCCGCCGGCGCGCGCCGACGCTTTTCGATCGCCTTCACGATCCGTTCGAGCCCGATCCGGCGCGACCCCTTGATCAAGACCGCGTCCCCCTCCTGCAGCTTCTCGGCGATCTTTGCCGCCTGCACATCGTCCAGCTCCGACAGCATCTGCAGCCGTGCTCGGCTGCCGTCCCCGGTCGTCAACTGATCGGCGATGAGCAGCGCCAGCGGCCCGACAGTCACCATCCAATCGGGCCGGCAAACCTCGACCAGCAGCCGCCCGATCTCCTCATGGGCCTCCTGCGCGTGGGACCCCAGCTCGAGCATGTCGCCCAGGATCATCACGCGGCGCTTGGCCGTGGTCGTCAGCGCTGCAAAAGTGCGCACCGCGGCCGCCATCGACTCGGGGCTCGCGTTGTACGCGTCGTTGAACACGTCGATGCCGTCGATCGACCGCCGGGCCAGCCGCATCTCGGCGGGAGCGGCCGATGCCAGCCCCTTGGCGATCTCCTCGTGATCAAGCCCCAGCCGGCGCGCCACCGCCACGGCCGCCAGCGCGTTCAGCGCGTTGTGCTCGCCGATCAACGGGATGGAGTACGTCCAGCGATCGTTCACGGTGAACGACAGCCCGTCACCGCCGCCGGTTGCGGCCGTGTGCATCACCTCGCCCAGCCGCAGATCGGCGCTCGCCAGCCGCCCGAAGGTCACCACGTTCGGCACCGGCTTGAGGTACTCGGCAAGCAGCGGCGTATCCGCGGTCACCACAGCAACCCCGTTGGGCCTCAGGTAGCTCAGCAGCGCCGCCTTCTCCCGCGCGATCGCCTCGACCGATCCCAGCCCCTGGATGTGGGCCCGACCGATCGACGTGATCACCGCCACATCCGGCTCGATCATCTTGGCAAGCGGCGCCATCTCACCCGGCGCGTTCATCCCGACTTCGCACACCAGGTACTGGTCGCCGGGCTTGGCCGACAGGATCGTCAGCGGCACGCCGATGTCGTTGTTGAAGCTCTTGAGGCTGATCGTCCCCCGCAGCCGCGCCGACAGGGCTGCGCCGATCAGCCGCGTGGTCGTGGTCTTGCCGTTGGAGCCCGTCACCGCGATCACCTTGGTGCCGTCGAGCGTCTGGCGGTACGACGACGCCAACCGCCCCAGCGCCTTGCGCGCATCGGCCACCTTCAGGATGCCCACATCCCGCGCCCGCTCCATCACATCCTCGTCCACCGCGCGGGGGTTGTCGACGATGAGCATCGACGCCCCGGCTTCGATCGCATGCAGCAGGTAGGCGTGACCGTCGAAGGACTCGCCGCGGATCGCCAGGAACGCCTGCCCCGGCTGGATCGTGCGCGAGTCGGTGCTCAGCCCCTCGATCCGGCGCGACTGCGCTACGCCCTCCGGGGGCCGATTCATCCATGTCCCGCCGCCGGCGGCCGAACGAAGGTTGGCTTGGGTCCAGAAGTTCACGAGTCCATGGCTCCCTGAGCGTGGCCCGCGGCAGTCATGCCGTGCTCCCCGGTGTGCTCGCTGCCGGGCCGAAACCGGCGCTCCAGCGCCGCCCGCGCGACCAGCCGATCATCGAAGTCCGTGCGATGGATGCCGCCGCGCCCGTCGGGCAGCAACTGGTACGTCTCGTGTCCCTTGCCCGCGATGACCACGATGTCGCCGCGCTCGGCATGGTCGACCGCCCACGCGATCGCCGCGCGCCGATCCGCATCGACGTGCGCCGGCGGCGAGCCCGGCTCCATGCCCGCCAGAATGTCGCGAATGATCGCCTGTGCATCTTCGGTCCGCGGATTGTCGCTCGTCACCACAACCACGTCGGCCAGCTCGCACGCCACCCGCGCCATGCGCGGACGCTTGGACCGGTCCCGGTCGCCCCCGCAGCCAAAGACGACGATCAGCCGCCCACGCGCCGTCCCACCTGCGTCCAGCAGCGGCCGCACGGTCCGCAGCACGTTCGCCAGCGCATCGTCGGTGTGGGCGTAGTCGACAAAGATGCTGAACCCGGCATCGATCCCCCCCGCGACCACGGGCTCCAGCCGTCCCGGCGGCGCCTGCACCAGCGTCAACGCCCGGGCGACCTGCGCGGGCGCCACGCCCAGCGCCGTCACCGCCGCCACCGACTCGAGCGTGTTCATCAGGTTGTGCGCCCCGACCAGCGGGATGGTCGACTCGACCCGACCCCACGGCCCGACCAGCGCCGCATCCGTCCCGGCAAACGTCGCAGGCCCCGCGACCACGCGGCACTCCGCGTCACCACGCGCACCCGCGGTGCACCGCAGCACGCGGGACCGGCACCCGGTGACCATACGTTCGCTCGCGGGGTCGTCGGCGTTCACGATTGCCAACCCCTCCGGACCGAGCATTCGGAACAAGGTCGACTTGGCCGCCGCGTACGCGTCCATGGTCTTGTGATAGTCCAGATGGTCGCCCGTCAGGTTCGTGAAGATCCCGATGTCGAACGAGAGCGCCGCGACACGCTTCTGCTCCAATGCGTGGCTCGAGACCTCCATCACCGCCGCAGTGCAGCCCGACTCCACCATCGTTGCCAGCGCCTGGCTGATCTCCAGCGCCGGTGGCGTGGTCAACATCGAGTCCGATCGCCCGCGCCCATCGTCGATGCACACCGTCGAGATGAGCCCGCACCGCACCTTGGAGGCGTTGAGCAACTGGTGGATCAGGTACGCGATCGTCGTCTTGCCGTTGGTCCCGGTGACGCCGATCAGCTTCAGCATCTTTGAAGGGTTGCCGTAGAACCGTTCGGCCAGCATCGCGGTCGCCAGCGCCACATCCGACGAAACCAGGCTGCACACCGGCCCGGCATCAACCGGTCGGTCGCTCAGGATCGCCGTGGCCCCGGCCGCGATCGCATCGGCCACGAACGCGCGCCCATCGGACTTCTCCCCGACCCGCGCCACGAACAGCGACCCCGGCATCACCGTTCGGCTGTCCTCTGTGATGTCGCAGATACGAACGTCGGCGGCGGCGGCGGCATCCCCGATCGCGTGAACAGGCAGATCACGGATCAGTTCGCCAAGACGCATACCAGCACCGTTCCCCCGCGACCGCGGGCGCTTGGAGCGGTTCCGCGCACGCCGCCCGATCAGCCCACGCGATCGCGACCGGCGCGCACCTACGTCACCGCTCCATATCGTATCGTCACCCCCCAAGCCCCCGGGTGAGAAATGCCCGACCCGCCGCCCGGATCAGGGCAGTACGAGCATCGCATCGCCATAGCTGTAGAACCGATACTCCCGCGCCACGGCCTCCCGGTAGATCTCCAGCAGCCGCGGGACACCCCCCTCAAACATCGCCCCCACCATCGTCAGGAGCGTCGACCGCGGCAGGTGGAAGTTCGTGACCAGCCCGTCGGCAAAGCGGAAACGGTGCCCGGGCCGGATGAACAGCCGCGTCGGCCCCCGGAAACCATCCGCCTCATCCGCGGGTGTCAGCGGGTTGGGCAGCGATTCGAGCGCCCGGACCGTGGTCGTGCCGATCGCGATCACACGCCCGCCATCCCCCCGCCGCTGGGCCATCGACCCGATCGTCGCCCCCGGCACCGCAATCTCCTCCTCGTGCATCGGGTGATCCTCAACCACCTCCGACGCGATGGGCTTGAAAGTCCCGATGCCCACGTGCAGCACCACCTCCGCCCGGCCGACCCCCAACCCGGCGAGACGATCCAACAGACCCTGCGTGAAGTGCAGACCGGCCGTCGGGGCTGCAACCGAGCCCGCCGCCTCGGTGGCGGCATAGACCGTCTGGTACCACTCCCGATCGCGCTGTTCCTCGATCTCGTCGTGGCGATCGCGGCGCGCTTTGAGGATGTACGGCGGCAGCGGCGTCGCGCCCACCAGCGCCAGCACCTCGGCATCCGCAAGCGGTCGGTCGGCGGGCTGACGGTCGATCACCGCCGCCAGCCAACCTTCGCCGGCAGCCTCGATCAGTTCCAGCACGAACCGCGCCGGTCCGCCGGCTGGTGCGTGTAACTCGATCGCCACACCCGGCGCCAGCCGGCCCTTGGTCTTGAGCAGCACCGACCACACCCCGGCGCGCGCCGAGCGGATGTACAGCCCCTCCACCCGCCCGCCCGTGTCCACTCGCCGACCCGCCAGCCGCGCGGGCAGCACCGCGCTGCGGTTGAATACCAGGAGGTCCTGCGGGCGGAGGTACTCCGGCAGGTCGCCAAACACCCGGTGCTCCATCAGCGTCGGGTCCGACCGCGACACCACCAGCAGGCGACAGGCGTCCCGCGGCTCGACAGGGCGGGTCGCCACGAGCTCCGGCGGCAGGTGGTAGTCCAGCTCCTCGATCCGCACGACGTCGCGGCTCCTCAACACCCGTTGCCTCGGGGCAACATCGCCCGCAATGGCCGCATGGCCGACCCGCGGCCAACTCCCGCCGCACCGCATGGCACTGACCCGGGCGGGCGATCTTATCGGGCGCCACTTCCGCGCGGTCCGCGGCACGGGTTTCACACCTGAACATGCGTGGGCCACGACGGACCGCAGATCATCCCCGCGGCCGGAGGCTTCCCGCCCCCGCTGGTCGGCCTGCGCCCCGGCCTCCTCGGCCCGGGGCCCAAGTGCCACGGCCTGACCCGCCGCTGCATCAACCCTCCGCCCCCGCCAGTCCCCATTCGCGACTGCGACTGGTACTGCATCCCGGTAGGCCCGCGTCCGTACTGGCAGCATCAGGAGCGCGAGAACCGGCGGTGGGAGTACCCACAGCCTCATCCCGCTCCTCTGCCCCCGATCGCACCGGCGAAACTTCCCCACGCCGTTGCACCCGCTTCGCCACAGGTCGGCAAGCCGATCAGGCCGGCACGCTCTGAGGGCTACGGCCTTCCCAGGCTCGGCGACATCCCGAAGGCGCCGCCCGCTCAAACCCCGGCGGCGAAGGTTGCACCCCAACGCGCGCACCAACACGCTCAGCCGGCCACGGGGCGCGTCATCGATGTCTTTGCATAGACCTGTCGACGCTCAGGCTTCCCGCATGCCGGCCTCGACAACCACCCGCGCGGCCGACTCGGCTTCGGGATCGTACGCGGCGGCACGCATCAGCTTCTCGCCGTCAGACGGGGTGATGCTGCCCTCGGCGACATACGCCGCGATCTCCCGCCGCGTCTGCTCGCGCTGGCGGATGCGGTAGAACTGCATGAGCGTGTAGAGCAGCCCCCACAGCGACGCCCCCACTGCGCCGATCACCAGGAACAGGCTGTTGTCGATATCCGCAAGCATGCACTGGACCATCGAGAGTTCCCTTGTCAACTCGGATGCTCGCGCGTCGCGATCAGTCACGCCCCGCCTTCAGGAGCCGCTCGCCCTCTTCAGTCGTCATCGTCCCCTCGGAGACGTACGCCGCGATCTCGCGCCGCGTCTGCTCGCGCTGGCGCGATTTGAAGTAGCCGAAGCCCATCGCGATGATCGCGATCAGGAATCCGCCCGCCAGGGCGAACATGCCGACGACGTTGTCATCGGCCCCGGCCATCAGCAGCAACTGGTTCATCGTTGTTGATCCTCTCGCTGGCTTTGAATCATGAGCACGACGATCCGCCGCCGCCGCCGCGACCGGCGTGCATCAGCCGCTCGCCCTGCTCGGGCGTCATGCTGCCCTCGGCGATGTACGCCGCGATCTCGCGCCGTGTCCGCTCCCGGGCCTGAGTGACCAGGATCGAGCGGATCGACTGCAGTCCTGTAGTGACCACGACCACGACAATAATGGTGATCCAGAACATGTTCTGCTTCAGGAACACGAGGAACTGTTCCATCCCGCCGCCCTCCACCACCGGATGCTTCCAATCTGCCGACCAGCCTGGCCGACACACCCCTTGCTGGGGATTCGGCCAGCCGGCTTTCACAGCCTGCCCACCTGATCATTATGACCCGTCCGCCAGCCGGCGGTACATCACACTCGCCCACCGGCAGTAAAACTCGAACTCCGGCACGTTCCTGGTCCCCACAGGGGCCCGTCGAGGCATGACCAGGATCCCCTTGGGAGCCCGGAAACGTTCGTAGCCCGTGTCCACCACCGCCCCGGGTGCCTCCCGGGCCAGCCGCAGGGCCAGGCGCGTGGCGTTGGCCGAGTCCGACTGGGCCCGCTGGTCGGCCAGGATGCCCCAGGCGAACTTGTCGCCGTCGATCCGATACCGCTGTCCGTCGGCGGCCTCGATCTCGATCCGGTGCGTGGCCCGGGTGGTGGTCGCCCGCGGGGCGCCGCCGGCTGGCGAAATCGCCCCCGCGACCGCCGCGGGGATCGCCACCTCCGGCACCCCCAGCACCCACGCCGTCGTCAGCTCATCAGGCCAATCGCTGCGCGCCGTGCCCCGATCGCGTACCGCCTCGACGAGTGCGGCCCGAAGGATCAGTCGCACCTCCGACATCCGCAGCAGACGCCACTCATCCGTGCGCCACAGCGTGAGCGAGTAGCCCCCCTCGGCCCATGCCATCTCGCGGACCAGCAGCGGGTCGGGCATGGCGTTGAGCTCCGACTGGGTCGCGACGAAGGCCAGCACCCCCGCCCCGCGCAACGCCGCCAGCCCCGACCGCATCACGCCTTCGGGTCCGCGCGCCAGCACCATCGGACCCTCGCCGATCACCCGTTGGCGCGCGATGAAGCCGTCCAGCCCCGCCGCCGTCGCGGCCAGTGCGACCCGCTGCTCCAACGACCAGCCCTGGGGCCATTGGACCACCGAGAGGTACGCGATCTGAGCAGGTGCGGCCATGACGATCGAATCTAGCCCACTCACGCGGGCGGCACATGTCCCAATCCACCCCAAAGCGGTCGCCCGACCCCCGTCCGAGACCATGCCAGCGGCCAATGAGCGGCGTGGACGGGGCCGCCCCCGGCCCGTACCATCTAAGCCCCCTTCGGAGAGGTGGCGGAGCGGTTGAACGCGCCGGTCTCGAAAACCGGTTGTGCCTCCGGGTACACGAGGGTTCGAATCCCTCCCTCTCCGCTTTGCCCATGAAAACCGCGTTTGCCGCTTGCAAACGCGGTTTTCATGGGATCAGGGCAAAGTGTTCCCAAAGTGTTCCAATTGGCCGCCGCGGTGGTGTTCCAACACCCTCTCCGCATCGTGCCGGTTGCCTCGCGTCGGCTGGCAACCGGGGCTTCCGGAGACCGTTGCTCCCGTGCTATGGGCGTAGCCCGTTCAACAGCACAGGAGACAGCCCATGACCAGCACCACAACGAAGCCCGCAACACCCACCAATGCCTCCAACCGCCCGGTCGAACGCATCAAGGTCGGCGTCGTCCAGGCGGCCATCTGGATGAACCGGGGAGCAAACGGGTCGGTCTACTCCGCGACCTTCCAGCGCAGCTACCGCGATCCCAAGACCAACGGCTGGAAGTCCTCGACGAGCTTCGGGACCGGCGAGTTGCTGCAGCTGTCCACGGCCGCGAACCGGGCCCACAGCCGGATCCTGGTGCTGCGCGAAGCAGAGCGACAGCAGGACCAATCGGTCATCCCGACGAGTGCGAACACCACCGACCGCAAGCAGCGCCCCGCGAACAGCGACAACCCGCCCGCAGGCCCTGCATCCGCGCATGCCAAGCCGCAGACGTTCACCGCCAAGGCCGCGCAGGCAGCCAAGGGCCGGACGCGGTAGGCCCCGCGGTTCGGGCGTCGCCTGACGGCTGGGGGTTGTGCGTTACCGATACAATTCGCTTGCGGCGATGCCCGGCAGCGCAGCCGAGGGCATCGTCGCCGACAGGCACTGTATGAGGTGGGCTCAAGTGATGCGATTCCATCGATGCTTGGCCAAGCGTTTAGGATCCTTGGCCGCGAGAATGCACTTGACGGCTGCACGGTCGAATACATGCGAAAACATGAAGGATATTTGCTCGGATTCAACGGCTTGCTGCGCTGACTCGCGCACGCGGCTATCTTGTGTCGCTGCTCCGCCATTCAACGCCGTCAGATGAAGCAGCAGGCCAGAGAACGCTGCCTGGGCGGAACCAGCTCCCTTCGCTTCGAATGTGGCGACGGCGCATTGGCACGCGCCGGCAGCCGCCTTCGGCTTATTTCGCACAAGCTCTCGCAGTATTGGGTACAAGAGCCCGTATGGTTCCTGCACTTGCGCGGAGTGCTGAACCGCGACATCGTGAATCATGTCCGCTCGGCGAAGCGCCGCACTTCCTTCTGTACAAGCGAGCATCCGCGCCTCAAACGATTCCGTGGAGGAGGCGTCTATCAAAGTACGGCCACACCGAGGCATTAGTTCAAGACGCAAGCGTGTCAGGCGACGTATGTCCGCCATGGGTTCGGCGATTCGCTCCCGCACCGTGTCGCAAAGCAACTTACCTTGCAGCAGGTGCGGCAGGTAGTTCGTCGGCGAGGAGAGATGGGGAGCCACGCGTATCCACCTCAACTGCATTCGTAATCGCAGCGCACGTTCGCGCAGAGCGGGGTCGACGCGACGCGATTCGGAGACCCGAAAAAGCTCGCAACGAGCGGCGATGTCATTGGCGAGGTCGTACGCGATTTCATGAGCAACAGTTCCGGGGTGGAGGTGCGTCGCGAGGGCAATGCCCATGTGGGCATAGTCGAGCCGCCGTTCATCGGACTGCGCACAGTTAACCACGGTGCGGAGTTGGTTCAAGTAGGCAACTGCCCGTTGACGAGCCAGCTCGGTGTGAGCACCCTGCCAGTTCTTCAAGAAGTTCCACTCGACTAGATCGTCAAAGCCGAGGTCCTCGACTGTGCGAGCCGTGTACAGCCGGTCGTCCGGCAACAACTGTTCGACGCTGGGCCGGTCGCCCTTGAAGCCGAGCGATTGAGCGATCTCTCTTTCGAGTGCTTGCAGCGTGTACCGGCCCGCGGCTTGCTTCACCTGTCGTTTCAAGAGTTCGTGACTCGCGGTCAAGATGCACTCGGCCGTATCGTTCCGCAAGGCGACTGTACCGCTGCGCAGCCTTGAAAGAACGGCGTTGCCATTGGGTCCGAACGCTCTCACGCCGATGTCCCCCAAGCCGAACTTCTCGCCGCCTTGCCCGGAGCAATCCCGCAAGCGCCTGGAGGCATCCACATACGCTTTCGTGACCAGCGACAGCATGATGGAGGAGAACTGCTGCATCGGCACACCCCGAACGAGACGCCCGACTACGGTGCAGAAAACTATAGGCAGTGACTCACTTGTCAGTCGGACAGCGGGCGAGGATGCCATCCATTCAAAGCGATCCTTCGCCGCCACGCCGGCTCTACGCAGTTCCAGCCGTACAAGTTCGAACATTGACGTCGTCGCCCAAATCTGCAATTGTTCAGATCGCGTGAACGGGAGAGCGAGGTCGGCGGCACAGATGAAAGGGAGAGGGCGGTGTTCTTCAACAACTGATTGGACAAGCTCGCTCAGACATAGCCTTGCGGTGCTCCCAGAGGGCTATGAAACCGCCAGCGTGAAGCTCGTGCGGCACAAGCAAGCGTTCTTTCAGGAGTTTGCGCATGCGGTCGCGGTCCGTCTCAACGCAGCCTTGGCATCAATCCCGACCGAAACTCCCGCGCAGCGGCAGCGCGCGGCGAGCTGGTGCAACGAGCAACTGCGGGATCTGCGCCTGGCGATCCGCGACCCGGTGACGGGAGAACCCGCGATACTGCTCGCGGACCTTCGCGAGAGCCGCGGCCCGAAGAATGGATTCCGTCTGCATATCAGAACGGAGCGCGGAAGGGTCACCCGATCGATCGATCTCGGAGCTGGGGGTGCCTTCTTGCACCTGATGGAGGCGCCACCGCGTCGCGAACCCTTCGCTACGCCATCCCGCAGCCGCATGCGGGAATGAACGGCACGCGTGCGCGCAATTCCGCGCGCAAGGGAATGCCTTGATCGCCTGCCGCCTGAGGCCACGATGAACAGTGCGGTGTGACGCACGTCACGCAGCAGCGTCGAGGCCTTCGGACATGTGCCCGAGGGACGAGCGTACACCGCGAGCAACTGAAGGAGCTTCCCGATGGAATCGAACACGAACAGCACCCAGATTCGTGAAGGCATGTCCATGGCCGACGTGCACAAGGCCGGCGGAGGCGAGCGCACGGACGGATCGATCTTCGACCAGAACGGCCACAACATCTGGACCACGCGGGGTGATCTGCACAACAACCGGGGGACCGCTGAACCGCGGAAGCCCTCGGAGGGGTCCGGCTCTAGCGGCTCGGCCGACTCTGACCGCCGCTGATCACCCCACGAGGTGACCGGCTGATCTACCTGCCGTTCTACGGCGTCTACACCCTCACCTCGGCCCCCCGGCGCGGCAGCGCCGGGGGGCCATTCCCGATCGTTATTCACACACCGGATGAACGCCATGAAGGCCCTCTTGCGATTCAGGAAGTCAGCCCCCACCGCCCACGCCTGTGCGTCCCGGCCGCTGGTCCCCTCCGCTCCGCTCCTGCGGTTCAATGCGAAGGACGCCCTGACATGGACGGATCTGCTGTCGGGCGGCCTTCTGGTTCTCGCCCAGCCGGGGGCGGGCAAGACGACGGCCTTGCTCGCGCACCCGCTCGCGGCATGGCTGCACGGCGGCGGCTCGGTAGTCTTCACCACGTTCAAGCCCGCGGACGCGGAGATGTGGGAGCGTTTCGCGCGCTCGCGGTCGGTCGGCGCCGTTCACCGTGTGTCACTGTCGGACGCCTTCAACCCGTTCGAGTGGGAGCTTACGCACAACACCAACGTCCCGGGCCAGCCGCAGCGCCTGCTGTCCATCGCCATGACGCCGCTCCGCCGGCGTCAGCAGCAAAGCACGAGCAGCGACGGCGGCTTCTTTGAGGCCGAGTCCGAGCGATACGCCGCCCAGATCCTGACGATCCTGCGCCTCGCGGGCGTCCCCATCACCTTCCGCACGCTGTTCCAAGCCCTCCAGTCCCTGCCACGCAGCCCCGCGGAACTCCGCAGCGCCGTCTGGCGGTCACGCAGCCCGACGTTCGCGGCGCTCATGGCCGCGGGGCAACGGACGGACCTGCTCGCCGCGGACCGCAGCGACCTGGAGGCCGCCGCCCACTTCTACCTGGAGGAAGCCCCGAACACCAGCAGCCGGACGAGGGGCTCGGTGGTCGCCACGATCTGCTCGTCGCTCTTTCCCTACATACACGGCGCGGTCGGGGCGTTCCTCAACGCCGAACGGAGCACGGTCGATCTCGGCACGGTCATCGACGCTCCCGGTGTCATGATTCTGGATCTCTCGGTGCAGCACTTCGGGGCTGCGGCGGCGACGGTGCAGCGCCTGCTCATTACGGCCGTCGAGCAGGCAGTCCTGACGCGGCGGATGGAGGGCCTAGTGCCGCCGGTGTGCATCTGCATGGACGAGGGTCACAACTTCATCGATCCGGAAGCGGACGTGGCCTACGCCAGTAGTGCCCGCGACCGATTGGGATGTTTGTTTGTGTGCAGCCAGACCATCGGACAGTTACGGACCGCCTGCGCGTCGGGTTCACGCGACCCCCATGCGGCGGTAGACGCCCTCCTGGGGATGTTCACCACGAAGTTCTTCGGCTCAACAACGGACGTCCAGAGCCTTGAGTACATCCAGCGAACCTTCGCCGACACCAGCCGTGCCCGGGTGAGCATCACCAGCGGTGCGGATCGGTCCGGCGGCCGGGACGGCGGCCGCAAGGCCGAGGACAACAGCACGATCTCCCGCGACGAGTCGCCCGATGTGCGGGCCCGCGACGTGATCGCGCTGCGCCGCGGCGGGCCGGCGCACGGCTATCAGGTGGAGGCGTTCGTCAGCGCGGGTCGGCTGTGGAACAGCCGTCGCCCCTCCCTCCTTGTAATTTTTCCCCAGTTCCATCTCAGCCACGTCGGCTGAGTGGAACCGGTCACTTCATCCTCAACTTCAGGAGCGCTGCCATGTCCCCGAACCAGAACCATGATCACAACGACCCCTTCACCCTGACCGGCCTCCGCCAGAGCATCAGACAGAACATCGAGGTCGCCAACGACATCCGCACCGGCCTCTCTGCCACGGTCCGCACGGTCTTCGCCTTGCTCCTGATCGCGATCAGCACCCCCGCGGCGATGGCCACCCCGCTCCTGCGGCACCGCATGGGGTTCCAGACGCTCCTGGTGCACGGGGTGTTGGGCATCCTCCTCCTGTGGGCGCTGGCCCCGTTGTTCGCACGCGGGTCCACGGGAGGGCCTGTGGCTCTCTGGCTCCTGGTGCTTCAGGTGTCCTTCGTGCTGCAGCTCGCCCGGGGTCTCGTGCGGATGTTCCACCCGGTGCCCGGTGACCACATCCACCGGCACAGCCTGGGCGAGCCCCGCCCCACAATGCACCGCCTCTGGCGCCGGTGCCTGGGCGACCGCGCGATGAGCGGCGCCAGGGTCGCCATTCTGGGCGAAGCGCCGCTCATGCTCGGTGTTGCGTTCCTGCTGCTCGGGTTCGAACGCCTCTTTGGCAGCAGCGAGATGGGCAACCTCTCGCTGCTCCCGGCCTTGTGCGGGGTGAGCATCGCGGGTCAGGCGGGTCTCCAGTGCCTCAAGCAGGCGTACCGGCGGCAGGTGATCCTGGACCGCGAGCTGGAGCAGCGTGAGCTGGCCGAGTCGATCGCCGAGCACGGGATGGCCACCGACCATCGCAAGCCGGAGGGATTCAGCCAACTCCCGCGATAGGACACTCTCGGCAGTCCACCTACGACCATCAACACACTCAACGGGGAGACAGCCATGACTGACCCGACTGCTGCTCAGGGAACCAACACCAAGGCCGCGAACGGGACTTCCCGCGGCCTCACCAAGGAC
>SXGQ01399253.1_pt1 | contig 12711 bp, 7 predicted proteins | sample 3178371 | NCBI WGS metagenome assembly SXGQ01 (sample SAMN11356859, study PRJNA531348) | freshwater metagenome | isolation source: freshwater sample F1-20 | place: China: Fuxian Lake, Yuxi | collected 2017-12-25
ACTCTGCCCCCGCTGATCCTGTACGATGGCCGCGCGCCGGGCGCCCGGCAGCGGGCCGAGGAACTCGCCGGCCGCATCCTCCGCATGTGCGTCGAGATGGGCGGCTCCATCACCGGTGAGCACGGGGTGGGGGTGGAAAAGCGCGATTACCTGCCCGACATGTTCGCGGCGGAGGAGATCGCCTGCCTGAAGCGCATCCGTTCCGCGTTTGACCCCAAGGGCATCGCGAATCCCGGAAAGATGTTTCCGGAGAAGGGGGCGCCCGCCCTGGCCCATTCCGGGCTGCATCCGCTGGAGAAGGCCGGCGTGATTTCCCGCGAATGAGCTCGCCCCTGCTGCCCGCCACGGTCGAGGAGCTGGCCGCCGCGGTTCGTTCCGCGCCGCGGGTGATCGCCACGGGCGCCGGCACCAAACCGCGTTTGTCGGCCGTGCCCGCGGATGTCATCCGCATCTCAACCGCCCGGCTCGCGGGCATCACGGAATACGAGCCGAGCGAATTCACGTTCACCGCCCTCGCCGGCACGCCGGTCCGGGAGATCCGGGCGGCGCTGGGCGATCGCGGGCAGTATCTGCCGTTCGAGCCGGTGCTGGCGGAGGCGGGCTCCACGCTCGGCGGCGCGGTGGCGGCGGGGATCAACGGCCCGGGCCGCTGGCGCTACGGCGGTCTCCGCGACTTCATCCTCGGCGTGCGGTTCGTCGACGGCGAGGGCCGCCTGCTGCGACTGGGCGGCAAGGTGGTCAAGAACGCCGCCGGTTTCGACGTTCCGAAACTGCTGGTCGGCAGCGCGGGGCGGCTCGGCGTGATCGCGGAGATGACGTTCAAGGTTTTCCCACGTCCGCTCGCGTGGCACACCGTGCGGCTGCCGGCGGCCGACGAGAGCGCGAAGGCGCGGTTGCTGGCGGAGCTGGGTCGCGGACGCTGGGAGCTCGACGCGGTCGAAAGCGTGGTCGGCGAACCCTTGGTTTTCGCCCGGCTCGGTGCTCCTCACGAGGCGGTCGGCGCGCTCGCCAAGGAAGTCGCCGGACGATTCGGCGGTGCGATCCTCGGAGAGGATGAGGCGTCGGCCTGGTGGCGCGACGCGGCGGAGTTCCGCTGGATGCATCCCGCCGGGGCATGGGCGAAGTTTCCTCTCACGCCCGCGGAAGGGCCCGGCTTCGCGACCTGGATCGCCGCGCAGGCGGGAGCCCGGGCGCGGATCGGGGCCGCGGGCAATGTCGGTTATGTCTCATGGCCGGGAGCCGAATCGCCGGCGGAATCTCCCTGGCGCGGCGTGCTCCTGCGGGGCAAGGGACTGCTGTGGCCCGGTCCACGCCGGGACAGCGCGGTGGCGGGAGCGGTGAAAGCCGCACTGGATCCGGCGGGGCGTTTCCCGGGACTGGAGGACTAACGATGCTGCACACGATCAAGGCGGAGGAACACGGCGCGCTGGGAGAGCCGATGGCGAAGGCGGTGCAGACCTGCGTGCATTGCGGATTCTGCCTCGCGGCGTGCCCCACCTATCAGGAACTGGGGCAGGAGATGGATTCGCCCCGCGGCCGCATTGTGCTGATGAAGCAGGTGCTGGAAGGCACGCTGCCGTTGGAGGCCGCGCAGCCGCACATGGACCGTTGCCTGGGTTGCCTCGCGTGCGAACCGGCGTGCCCGAGCGGCGTGCCCTACCGCGATCTCATCAGCCCGTTCCGGGCGAGGTTCAACGCCGCGGCGCCGCGGACGACCGCGCAACGGTTCCGCCGCTGGGTGGCGGGCATGACGATCCCGTATCCGGTGCGGTTCCGGGCGGCGCTGCGGGGGGCGGCGGTCGGCCGCGCGCTCGGACCTCTGGTGCCGGCGGTTTTGCGCCCGATGCTGGAACTCGCGCCGGCCGAGGTGCCGCCCGCGGTTTCGTTGCCCGAGGTTTCCCCGGCGAAGGATGCCCGGCGCGCGCGCGTGGCCCTTCTGGCCGGGTGCGCGCAACAGGTGCTGGAGCCCGACATCAATCTCGCGACGATCGACGTCCTGACGCGCAACGGCGTCGAGGTGCTGGTTCCGCGGACGCAGGGCTGCTGCGGCGGACTCGCCTGGCACACGGGGGATCTGGCGGCCGCGCAGGCCGCGGCCCGCCGGAACCTCGACGCCTTCCCCGCCGACGTGGACGCGATCATCACGAACGCGGCCGGCTGCGGATCGGCGATGCACGAATATGCGCTGATCCTGCGCGGCACGCCGGACGAGGCGCGCGCGAAGGCCTTTTGCGACCGCGTGGTGGACGTGAGTGTGTTTCTCGCACGGCTGGGGTTGAGGGAAAGGCCCGCCGGGTGGACGGAAAAACGGATGGTGGCTTACCACGACGCCTGTCACCTCGCGAACGCGCAGGGAGTTAGGGCCGAGCCGCGTGATCTGCTGCGGGCGATCCCGGGGGTGGAATTGCGCGAGATCGCCAACGCGCATCTCTGCTGCGGCAGCGCGGGCACCTACAACCTCGACCAGCCGGACATCGCCGCCTCCCTGGGCCGCCAGAAGGCGGACGCGGTCGCGGCGACCGGGGCCACGGTGGTCGCGACCGGTAACATCGGCTGCCTGACCCAGCTGAAGGCGCATCTCGCGCATCAGGGCCGGGCCATCACCGTGCGGCATACGCTGCAGGTGCTGCGCGACGCCTACGATTCCGCTCCCTAGCCGGCGGCGGGGCCGCCCTCAGGGCGAGGGCCGTTCCTCCTGCACTGAAAACCGCATGCGGCGCACGATGCGCGCCAGCAACCAAGGCATGAAGCGCTGCAGGTAGATGCCGGCGACCTCCCAGCCGCCCACGTGTACCTCGCGGCGTCCCCGGGCCACTCCGCGGACGAGCGCGCGGGCGCAGTCCTCCGGCGGAATACCGGAAAGGTGGGTGCCGTCGGTACGGCCGTGCTGCTCGCCGCGTGGTCCGAGAGCGTGGGTCGAGATGGCGGTGCGCACGTAGCCGGGGCAAACGAGCGTGACCTTGATCCCTTCGCGCCACAGCTCGGCGCGCAGGGAGTCAAAATAGCCGTGCAGGGCGTGCTTCGCCGCGGCGTAGGTGGAGCGGCCCGGCGTGCCGAGATAGCCCATGACACTGCTCACCACCACCACGTGTCCGGAGCGTCGGGCGAGCATCGACGGCAAAACCGCCTTCGTGAGGGCGACGGGGCCGAAATAGTCCACCTCCATGATCAACCGCTCCACCGCCTCGTCGGCCTCGATCGCCCGCGCCCTTTGGCTCACGCCACCGTTGTTCACGAGGATGTCGATGCGGCCTGTGCTTTGCAGCACGCCGGCGACCAGCGAGGGAAACGTCTCCGGCCTGGCGAGGTCGAGCGGCAACGTCAGATGCCGATCCGGCTCGCGACAGGCCCGCCGCACGCGCTCCAACTCTCCCGCCCGACGGCTCGACAGGATGACGCGCGCGCCCTCCGCGGCGAAGGCGTGCGCGCAAGCCTCCCCGATGCCGGAGGAGGCGCCCGTGATCCAGACGACCTGGTCCTTGAATCGCATTCCTTGGGCTCAGTGGCCGTTCTTCACCCGGGGCGGGCGTTGGAGGGCGTGGGTTTCACCCGCCCTTCTTGCGGCCGGCTTTCGTGGCGGCGTCGCGATATTCCGGGCGTTTCTGAAGTTCGGCGAGATGGGGTTGGTATTCGGGGGAGGAGGGCCAGGGCCGCGTGGTCTGGTCACCGGGAAGCAGCCGACCCTCGGCGTAGTCCTGTCCGGCGACGCTGGCCTGCACCGATTCGTTCCAAGCGAGCAGCTCCTTGCCGAGGCGCGCCGCCAGCTCCGGCTGGGACGAGGCAAGGTCCCTTTCCTCCCGCGGGTCCGTCTGCAGGTCGTAGACCTCGAACTTCGGTTGGTTGATGTTCGGCGCGAGGATCTTGTAGCGGTTGCCGATCAGCGCGGCGCGGCGCGTGTGGCGGAAGCCCATCGGTTTCGGGCGCTCCCGGAGGTCGGCGGTGAAGAGGGGCCGGATGCTGATGCCGTCGACCGGCGCCAGAAGCGCGGTCGCCGGCAGCCCGGTGATCTCGGCGATGGTCGGGAAGATGTCGAAAGTTCCCGCGGGATAGGAAGTCACCCGCGGCTTCGTGATCACCGCGGGCCATTCCACGATGCCGGGCACGCGCAACCCTCCTTCATGGAGGGAGCCCTTGAATCCGCGCAATTCACCCACCGTGCCGGGCCGGATTTCCGGCAGGCCGACATTGTCGCTGCAGAACCATAGCAGGGTGTTGTCCGCGATTCCCAGACGCCGGAGGCCGGCGCGCAGTGAGCCGATGCTGCGGTCCATCGCGACCAGTTCCCCGTGATGGTTCCGCGAGTTGCGCTCCATCGCCTCGAATCCGCGCAGGTCCTCCTCGGCGGCGATCATCGGGCTGTGCGGCGAGCCATACCAGATGACGGTGAAGGTGGGACGGCCGGAGGGACGCACGTGCTCGAGGTGCTTCAGCGCCTCGGCGACGACGATTTCAGAAGAGTCGCCCCGGAACTCCTCCCACTTGCCCTTGCGGCTGAGGACGGGGTCACGGTCGAAAAAGTTCGTGGCCGAGAGCCACTCGTCGAAACCGAACGCGCCCGGACTGTGCGCATCGGTGCCGAGGATCGGCGCGCCGGGCCCGCTGTAGCCGTTGAGGTGCCATTTGCCGAAGTGCGCGGTGAGATAGCCGGCGGCGCGGAGTCCCTGCGCGATCGTCTTCTCCTGGCGCCGTAGCGCGTAGCCGTGGTTCTCCACGCCGCCGCGGTCATTCGTCCGCCCGGTCATCACTGTGGCGCGGGTCGGGGAGCAGTTCGGGGCTCCCGCGTAAAACCGGTCGAAGCGCAGTCCCGCCGCGGCCATCGCGTCAAGGTGCGGCGTCTTCAGGACGGGGTGCCCGCGATAGCCGGTCTGGCCCCAGCCCATGTCGTCGGCCATCACGAGCACGATGTGCGGGCGGGCGGGATCGGGGGCGGCGGCGGACAGCAGGCTGGTCGAGGCGGCAAGGAGGAGTGACCAAGGAAGAGTGCTCATGGCGGCGGGAGGGAGAACGGATCAAAAGGTGCCCTTGAGGCCGATCGTCCAAAGGGAGGCGTAGTCGACGCGCTGGCGGAAGCGCGCCACGGCGGGCGTGCTCGGTCCGTAGATCTTCACGTCCTCGGTGGCGTCGCCGATGTTCCGGAAATTGTAGAACAGCGCGATGCCGCGGCGCAGGGTGATCTCCCCGACGACGTCGACGTACAGGCGCTTGGAGGTCCAGTTGAAGGTGCCGGGCTCGATGCTCGCGCCCGTGACCACGTTGTTGCGGGAGGTGCCGCGGTAATTCCAGTTCACCCGCACGTTGTAGCGGGGGCGCGTGAAGCTCACGCCCCAGTTCATGCTCCGGGGGATGAAGCCGGGGAACGAGATGGTGGCGTCGCCGATGACGCGCTGGGACGTGGCGTTGGCGAACACCTGCACGCCGCGCCCCCAGGGCGGGAGAAAGGTGAGCGCCTGCTTGTAGTTGAAGTCGAGACCCTCGGTGCGCACCACCCCGGGCACGTTGTACTGCGTGGCGACATCGTAGCCGCCGTACTCGCCCGGATCGATGTCGTAGAGCGCGAGGAACTCCGGGGTGGGCGCGAAGACCGTCGCGCCGAAGAAGTTCTCGATGTTGCGGCGGAAGGCTCCGACCGAGAACTGCCCGACGCCCTCGAGGTAGTGCTCGAGACGCACGTTCACCGTGCGCGCGCTCCACGCCTTGATGGCGGCGTTGTTGAGCGTGATCCGGTTGCCGGAGGACGGCGGGTTGCTCGTGTCGGGCAGGGTGAAGCCGCCGGCGTACTGGTTGAAATTGGGGCGCCCCACCGAGTGGTAGTAGGCGACGCGGGCGATCAGGTTCTCGCGCACGTTGTAGCTGGCGTTGAGGCTGGGAAACAGCCGCAAGTACTCCTTGGTGGTGCGGGCGCCGCGATCGAGATACGTGAGCTGCGAGACGCCCAGCGCGTTGGTCGTGGGCACGACGAGCAGCGGTGCGCCGTTGGCGCCGCGGAGGATCCGCCCCTGGGCGTCACGCTGGTAGTTGAGGGTTGGATCGCTCAGCGGTCCCTCGCCCTCGACGTTGGTCTGCTCGGCGCGGATGCCGCCCACCAGCTTCAGTCGGTTCTGCAGCAATCCGAGGTCCCCGCGCACATAGAGGGAGGAAATGAGCTCCTCGGCGCGCTTCGAGGCGGCGACCTGGTTCCGGTAGAACGTGTTCGTGTTGAGGGAGTATTGCCCGGGATTGGCCACCCAGTGCTCGTAGATCTTGCGGTTGCTCGGGGTCTCCAGCCGGGGGAACCCGAACGGCAGCACGCGCTGCGAATAGATCGGGTCGAAGAACGGCACCGGACTGTCGTCGCCACCCGCCGGCACGGTGCTGGCGCGCCCGTCCCGGCCAAGGAAGCTGTAGGTGCCGGTGCCGCCGCGGAGGTCGCGCCGGCTTTGGCGGAGATCGAACCCGGCCTTGAGGCTGAAGGGCAGGCGGGTGGCGAAGCTCCGGCGCAGACTGCCGTAGGCGGAGCGTTGCCGGTCCACGTTCACGTCGTCCTGGGTGGTGGTGGATGTGAGGGCGTAGTTCGCGAGCGCGTAGGGGTCCACCGTCGCGCCGCTTTGGCCGTCGCGCACCGCGATCTCCCCGGGCCGCAGATAGATGATGCGGTTGAAGTCGATGGTCACGTTGGAACGCTGCATCGTGACGTTGCGGAAGTAGCCCTGCCTCAGGTCCGGGTTGCCGTCGTCCTGCAGCGAGTAGCCGAAACCGAGGTCGCCTTTCCAGACGGGGCCGTCGTGGCGCCACACGATGGTGGGCATGCGGGTGCGGTTGAAACGGTTCCGCTCCTGATGGGCCGAGGTGAGCACGCCGGCGCCCGCGGTGCCGCGCACGGCCTCGACGCTGAACGCCCCGGGGGCGACGGCGCCCACGTTGAAGGTGACGTTCGACACGAGGTACTGCCCGTCGAACGAGGAGTATTGGAAGCCGAGCGTGACGCGGTCGCGCTCGGTGAACTTGTAGTCGACGCTGACGCCGAACGAGCGGCGGGTGGTCACCTTCGGGGCGTCCTGGACGAGATATTGGGAAAGGTAGGGGTTGCCGGGCGTGGTGTGCGGGAAAGTGGTGCCGTTCGTGGCGGACTGGACCCCGCGCCACGTCATCGTCGAGTTGTCCTGCGGCGAGTAATTGGTCGAGGTGCCGGCCGACAGCGTGTAGCCGAAGCGCTTGTTCACCGGGGCCACGTAGGAGATGTCGAACCCGGGATGGACGTTGCGTGTGGGGCTCGGCTTGGGCCCGGGGACCTTGTGGAACTCCCGGGCATTGTCGCGCAGGATGAAGTACATGCTCGCGTTGAGCACGGGCCGGACGCGCTCGAACGCGCTGCGCGGCACCATGTTTACCGAACCGGCGAGAGCGGAGCCCTGCGACTCGGGCGTGGGGGAATAGGAGATCTCGATGCGGGACAGATTGTTGACCGAGATCATGTCTGACGCGACGGAGCGGCCCGTGGCGGCGCCCGGGGCGGAGGCGATGCTGAATCCGTCCAGCGTCACCGGCACGTTGTCGGACGGCACGCCGTTGATGGAAATGTCGCGGGCGTTGCCGCCGGTGTAATCGATGGTGACCCCCGGGAGGAACTTGAGAAACTCGGCGACATTGCCCTCCGAGACATTGCCGAACTCCTCGGTGGAGAGCACATTTTTGATGTTGGACGAGAAACGCTGCTCGTTGATCGCGAGGGCCGCGGCGTCCATCTCGCGGCTCGTCTCCACGCGGAAGGCGTCGAGTTTGACCGTCGAGCCGTCGGGGCGCGAGGGCGAGCCGCCGAGCGAAAAATCACGGGTTGCGGTGGCTCCGGACGTGACTTCCACGCGCACCGTCTGCGGGGCGGAGCCGGTGTAGAAGACCGTCACGTCGACGGCGCCCGCCGGGACCGGCGAGAGCCGGTAGGAGCCGGCCGAGTCGGTGAAGGCCTCGAGGGAGGTGCCGGCGACCGTGAGGCGCGCGCCCTCCAGGTATTCCCCGGTGCGGGGATTGAGCACGCGGCCCTGGATGGTGCCGGACGCGGACTGGGCGAAGGTGCTCGCGGGCTCCAGCATCAGGGCAAGCGCGAGCAGGAGGGGCTGGACGCAGCGGAACGGGCGGGGGTTGGCGGTCATGGTGGGTTGGGCGCGGCCGGGGGCAGGGGCGGTCGCGCCGCGTAGAAAACAGCCGCGGTCGCATGCTCCCTCAAGGAAATTGGCCCGGCTCCGGTCCCCGCCTTGACCGGCGTCCCGCAGGGGCCGAGCCTCTCCCCGCGGTGCCGCAGGCCGGCTCCGTTCCCAAACCCCATGAGCATGACCCGTGTTCGGTTCGTCCTTGTCGCCCTGTGTCTCGCCGTCTCCGTGGCCCCTGTGCGGGCTGCGTTCCGCGCCGGCGCTTTCGCGCAGGATATCTCCCCCACCGTTTTCCCCACTCCCGTGAACGGGAGCATGAAGGGAAACTTCGCCAAGGCGGTGAACGACCCGATGCACGCGCGCGCGCTCGCGCTGCACGACGGCCGGCGCGCGCTCGTGTTCTGCGTGATCGACGCCTGCATGGTGCCGCGCGAGGTGGTCGCCGAGGCGAAGCGTCTCGTGCAGGCGGAGGCGGGCGTGCGTCCCGAGGATATCCTGATCTCGGCCACGCACACGCATTCGGCGGCGACGCTGACTCCTGTCTTCCAGAGCGACGAGGATCCCGCCTACGTGCGCGCGGTCCCGGCGCTGATCGCCAAGGGGATTCTGCAGGCGCTCCGCAACCTCGAGCCCGCCGAGATCGGTTGGGCGTTCGGCAGCGACCCCACCCAGGTCTTCAACCGCCGCTGGTGGGTGAAAGCGGGGGCCGACTATGAGAATCCCTTCGGCAGCCGCGCCGATCGCGCGTGGATGAATCCCGGTCAGGCCAACCCGAAGACTTCCGTGCCGATCGGGCCCGTCGATCCCGATGTGGCCGTGCTGGCTGTGCGGGCCGCGGTGGACAAACGCCCCCTCGGGCTTCTGGCCAACTACAGCCTGCATTACGTGGGCGGTAATCCGGCGATCAGCGCGGATTATTTTGGCGAATTCGCGCGCGAGCTGGCGCGCCGCCTCGAGCCATCGGGCCCTCCGCAGGGCCGGCCCGCTTTTGTCGGCATCATGTCGAACGGCACCAGCGGCGACATCAACAACGTGAACTTCGCGCTGGCCGGCCGCGTCAACCGCGCGCCCGGCGAGCAGATCCGCGTCGTGGCGCGCAGTGTCGCTTACGCCGCGATGTCCGCCTACGGAGCGATCAAATGGCAGGCGGGCCTGGCGCTCGACAGCGAGGCGGCCGAGCTGGAGCTCGGGGTGCGCAAGGCCACGGCCGAGGAATTGCGGCTGGCGCGGCTCACGCTGGAGAAGACGCCGCGCGACAAGGACGGGCAGTTCAGCGACCGCAAGGCCATCTACGCCCGGGAGGCGGTGAAGCTGGCTGATTATCCGGATCGTGTGCCGGTGCCCCTGCAGGTGCACCGCGTGGGTGCGCTCAGCATCGCCAGCATCCCTTGCGAGGTGTTCGTGGAGATCGGGCTGCGCCTCAAGCGAACGACCCCGTTCGAGCGGCATTTCACGGTTTCGCTCGGCAACGGCTACAACGGCTACCTCCCGACGGCGGAGCATCACGCGGCGGGCGGCTACGAGACGTGGCGCGCCCGCAGCAGCTACCTCGAGGTGGCCGCCGCGGAGAAGATCACCGCGCGCCTGGAGGGAATGCTTTCCGCCCTGGAGGCTCGCGCGGGAAAGTGACCCGGAATGGGCTTGGTGCGGCTCAGCTGCGCCGGTAGGAACGGGTGTCATCGGAGGGTTGACGAACATGAGTTTTTTTCGCCCTCGGATGATAAATCACGAATGGACGAAAGGGCTCGAAGGGAGGAGGGCCGATGCAGCCTGGCCTGACGCTGCGGATCAGGACGTGGGTATGACGGCCGAAAGCGGCGAACGTGGGCCGAAGACTTCGGGATCGCGCGGATGAACACGACCATGGCGTGACCGAAGGGAATCATCACGGAAAACGACGATTCCAAGGTGCAGTAATGCAGATAGCGCGGAGGAAGAAAATTCGTCCGCCTCCCGGAACTCCCCGAACTTCCCGATCTTCCTGTTCAACCCTCGCCGGGCCTCTTCAACGCCCGATCGGAGGGTGTCCGGGCGGCAGGGCGACTTTCGGGAGCACGCGCAGGAAGTCGCCGGGCGGACGGCCGAGTGCACGCAGGTCGGCATGGGAGATGGTCACCTCGCGGCTCGCGGCCTTGTCGGCGCCGGAGAGAGTGAGCTCCCCGCTCTCCGTGATGAGCACGATGCGCTCGGTGACCTCTGGTAAACGGCGACGCACGCGCTCGGCGGTGCCCAAACCGTAGCGCGCGTGGCCGGCTCCGACCACGACGAAGGCGACGCGTTTCGCGCCGTTCGTCGGACGGAGCGCGGCGACGATGTGGGCCGCCATCGCCTCGTCGCGGCTGGCCTGGGCTTCGAACATCGGCCGCAGTTTAGCGGGGTCGACCGCCATGTGCACCGCGAGTTCGAGCTGCATCAGGCGCTCGTAGGCCGGGTCGTCTAGGTGGACTTCGACCGGGAGTTGCGCCCGCTGCTCGGCGGGCAGTTTCGCCAGTCCGCCGCCGCGGCTCACCGCGCGGATCACGGCGGCGGGCGCGTTCAGCGCACGGATCGGCAGACGGTGCGTGCGCGCGAATTCGCAGAGCGCCTCGTAGTCACGGTAGTTCCGCCACTTCTTCTCCCATTCGATCTCCGCGGCCAGCGCCGCGAAGGGGATCTCCCCTCGGGCGTAGCGGTCGACCGCCGGCTGGTCCCGCGCCTCGAGCTGCTCGAGGCAGAGCGTCAACGGCCGTCCCAGCGCGGACAGTTCCTGCAGCAGCCGCAGTTGGAGCTCATGGTGACGCCGGACGGTGTGCGCCTCGCCGACGTAGACGACGTCGGCCTTGGTGAGGTCGGCGATGACGTCGGCGTGGTCCGCCTCCTCGCCGCGCATGAGGTCGATCCAGCACTCGGGTGCCCGCACGGGCGCGGTCGAGAACCTGACCGTAGTGCAGCCGGATAAAAACAGGACGGAAGCCAACACGAGGCCGGCTTTCCGGGGCCACGAGGCGGACGCGCGGCGGGATGTCATTGGGAGAGGAATCCCTTGGGCCGCGTGGAAGGAAAGGCGCCGAAAGGCAGGGTGCGCGGCGTGACCGTGACCTCGGTCGTGAGTTTCAGGGGCGCCGGGCCGCCGAGATCATACTCCATCTCGACCAAGTAGGCGGTCCAGCCGGCGGCCGGCTCCGGCACGGCGGCGCGGATCTCGGAGCCGGAGGCGTTGAGCGGCTCGGAGGTCCAATTCGCGCCGAAGGTCTCGAGGCGGAAGTCGCGCGCCGCGGGGTTGGTCGCGCGCCACAGGCGGGCTTGCCGCGGGCGGCCTCCGGTTGAAACGACGAGCGCTCCTTCATCGTGCCGCCAGGAAAGCTGGGGCAAGCGGGCGCCGGTGACGATCGCGTGGTGCCAGGCGGCGATGGTGTTCGGGGCGTCGCTGTTTTTCAGCGAGTGGTCCGTATTGGGGATGTAGCGCAGGTACTTCGGTCCCGGTAAGTCCGCGAAGTAGAACTGCGACGAGTCGGGCAGGAAGAACTGGTCGCCGCAGGCATTGATCATGAGCTTGGGCAATGCGAGGCGGTCGCGGTATGAGAACGGATCCTCGATGTGGTAGAGCGCGCGCGCCTCGGGTGTGCCGCTCCAGCCCATGATGCCCTGGCGGAAGTAGTCGCCGACGGCCGGCGCGAAGAAGCCGTAGGCGCGGTGGTGGTGGTCCATCGATTTCTCGACGTTCAGGATGTCGATCACCAGCGGGCAGACCGCGATGACCCGCGGGTCGACGATCGCGGTCGTCCACGCCGTCCAGCCGCGCTTCGAGGCGCCGGCCACGACGAACTGCCCGGTCTTGCGCCCGCCGCCCTCCGGGCTCGCGAGGAACGCGGTGACAGCGTCCATGGCGCGGACCACCGCCTTGGTCATGGGAAGGCGGGCGGGCCAGCGTTCGTCCCCGGTCTCGAGGAAGCGCAGCCAGGTGCGGGCGATGAAGTCGTCCTCCTTCCGTTCCCGGCCGTCGCCCTCGAGTGTGAGCGGCTGGTTCGGGATGTTGCGCACCTCCGCGACGATCGAGCGCGTGGCCTTGGCAACCTCGACGAGCTCGCGCGACGGTCGTGGCGCCGGACCCGGGCGGTTGGAGCCGCCGGAGATGAAGAGCAGCACGGCGGAGTGCTCGATCATCGGCGGACGGATGATGGTCACCCAGTGTTGCCATGGCACGGGCTGCGCGCCGCCCGGCGGGGTCCAGTGCTGGGAAATGACGTCGAGCACGTCGGCGCTGACGCCCTCCGCCTCAAGCCCGCCGGTCCGCTTCCAGGAAAAATTGGGATCCGGGGCGGCAACGTAGCGGTCGAGGGCGGTGGGCGCGGCGCCGGAGCGCTGGGTGCTCGCCGCCTTGAGCGGATCGGCCGCGAGCAGCAGGATCGCGAGCGCGCCGGGAGCCAGCAACGAGCGGACCAATCGGAACGGAGTAGGGGAGCGCATCGCGGGATGCTTGCGAAAAGAGCCCCGCTCCGGCGAGTCGGAGTTTTCCGGAGACGCCTCCGGACTGCCCGGCGAGAGCGTGCCGCTCAGCCCTTGGCGGGCAGGCAGGCGCCGCAGCCGTTCACGAAGAAGTCGTTGCCCT
>SXGQ01081257.1_pt1 | contig 12710 bp, 8 predicted proteins | sample 3178371 | NCBI WGS metagenome assembly SXGQ01 (sample SAMN11356859, study PRJNA531348) | freshwater metagenome | isolation source: freshwater sample F1-20 | place: China: Fuxian Lake, Yuxi | collected 2017-12-25
CTCGAGCGCCCAACGGAAGAAGTTGAGCTGGCCCACAGTCGTCTCCTCAATGGGGGGATGCCCGCGTGCCTGGAAACTGATGCGCTCCCGCCGGCAAAAGGGATCGAATAAGCGCTTCGAATACGCTTTGAGCTCTCTCTTGTAGTGAAAGTGCACCATGAATTGGCGATCCTCGTGCAAGTAGCTGACATTGAACTTTTTGGAGTAATTCGTCACGAACCAGTCGATGAGACGGAGACTCACGGTCGATGTTCCAGTTAGGACGGGAAGAATCTCTTCGAGTCTCCCCGGCTGATTGTAGAAATCCTGGAGCCAGCGAACAATAAAGTCCTGCTTGCTTTGGACTCGATTCTTAATGGTCTGGCGGGTTTTGGTTACGTCCGTGTCCATTATACGGGGTTCTCCGAAGTATTGGTTTAGGCCTACACGTGGTGCAATTAACATTAGTTTTTTGCTGTACATAATAGGGGATGGCTAAATGTGATCCGAAACAACGTTTTTGCTTGGATAAAAGCGAGGCGACTCAAGCGGAACTGGATGAATTTACACGGGAAGTTCAGGGCCAGATTAAATCTCCTATTACTGATGTCACCGCATATCTCGATGCTCTGAAAAAACTGGGAAAATACATTCAGAATAATGCCGAGCGCACGGCGACATCTTTTGGTTTTATAAAGGATATTATCTCCAATTTTAATACACTAGATATAAGATCAAAGGCTAATAACTCACTCATACTTGAAACTGTTCGTGTATTATCATATTTTACTACAGTTAATGGTAATCAAGACTCTGCTGTATTGCCTGCTTTTAAAAAAGTTGTCGATGTTTTATTATACGTGAAAGACGAACCTATATCTACAGTAATTGTATCCTTTCTCGGTAACATAATAAATGCTATAATTATCCATGGTATAACTCTAACAGAGTTGAGACAATTAACGTTTGCTGTTTGTGAAAGTAATTCACAGCCTGGATATATTGATAATTTCCTGTGTGCACTATACGAGTCTGGACCGGTGGGGCAAAATATACTGCGAGGTAACAGTGTGGACTTAATTCGTACAATACTTGGAATTAAAGGCATTAATAATGAAATCATATTTAGAGAATCTCTTGGATATTTGAGAGCAGGCACAAAGGGCATAGATTGTCCTGAATTAAAACGACTCGTTAAACTTCAGAGTGGCGATGAACAGCCGGAAGATGACGAAGAAGAGCCTGCTGATGGCCCTCCTGCTGGAGGCGGAGGGGCCCCTACTGATGGCCCTCCTGCTGGAGGTGGAGGGACCCCTGCTGATGGCCCTCCGGCTGGAGGCGGTGGGACCCCTGCTGATGGCCCTCCTGGTGGGGGTGGTGGGACCCCTACTGATGGCCCTCCTGGCGGAGGCGGTGGAACTCCTCCACCTACTGATGGCCCTCCTGGTGGAGGCGGTGGAACTCCTCCACCTGCTGGTGCCCCTCCTGGCGGAGGCGGTGGAACTCCTCCACCTGCTGGTGCCCCTCCTGGCGGAGGTGGAGGGGCCCCTACTGATGGCCCTCCTGGTGGAGGCGGTGGTCCTCCACCTGCTGATGGCCCTCCTGCTGGAGCCGGTGGGACTCCTCCACCTGCTGGTGCCCCTCCTGGTGGAGGTGGAGGGACCCCTACTGGTGCCCCTCCTGGTGGAGGTGGCGGGACCCCTACTGATGGCCCTCCTGGTGGAGGCGGTGGAACTCCACCACCTGCTGGACCCGGTGGAACTCCTACGGAGGGTCATACCGGATCCGGCCCATGCGGCCCAGGCTATCCTGCCAATTTCCCCGTGTGGGCCTGCAGCATTCTTAAACCAGAAGATATACATCCCCAAGTCAAAGAAAGACCAATTCTTACACCCGAATATGTTGGTGATAAAATCTATGATGACGTGATGGCAGCCGATGCCTTCAAAGAGAACAAGCGTATATATGAAAAGGTGGGACTCGATTATCCCTATCCTTCGACAGATCACGGCGATGTTGGTTATGAACACGATCGCCAGATGTATGAAGCAGGAGAAAGTGATAAGTGGAGACGTAAATTCATCAGCACCAAATATCCACACAAAACTATTTACGACGAATATGGCGTACCGTTTAAAATTCCCAATCCATACAGATCAAAAGCAATCCGTGATCAATATACAGTAACAGAAGGTCAAGTGACCTTTGCCAGTCCTAACACTACTCGATACAGTAACGAGGTCCGTGCAGCAAACAGTGCCCTAGTAAAGGCCTTTGCGTTCGATAGTCTGCTATTTGACAAGGACATGACGAACGCCTTCTTAACATCTCTGTGGCATTGCGCGAACCCGATACAGGGTGGTGAGAAATGTACACCGGCGCAAGTTATTATGAGATTACGTGAGTTTGAGCAATTCAAGAATCAGAACACAAAGGCTGCTGCAGTACAGGACCTTCGTGGATGGCCCGAACTCGCAGGATATTTGGAAACGGCATTGCTCATGATGGAGTCACTGGACATGCCACGGGCCTCTGCTGCAGCGGTCCCTATTGTGGTCCCTATTCAACCTGCGGCGGTCCCTATTGTGGTCCCTATTCAACCTGCGGTGGTCCCTATTGTGGTCACTAAGCCCCTTGCTCCTAAGCCTGCTGCTGCCCCTATTGTTGTCCCTATTGTGGTCCCTAAGCCTGCAGCGGCTCCTAAGCCCCTTGCTCCTAAGCCCCTTGGCCCTAAGCCTGCTGTGATTCCTAAGCCTCTTGGCCCTGCTCCTGTCAGGACCATTGTTCCTCTAACTGGTCTAGCAGATAGACTGAAACGGCTGAAAGGCTTCGGTCCGCATCCTGCGGCTAAACCGCCCGCAGGTTTTGGGCCACAGTTAAGATATATAGTTCCAGTCCCGGCAAAGAAAGCTAGGTAATAATTAGATGAAAGGCATTAATAATCCGAATACTACATGTTACTTTAATTCAGGATTACAAATGTTATATCACCTAGGCCCGTGTCATGACTATATATCAAAATACGGCGGCCCCAATGAGAATCTCAATCATGTTAAAACGGCATTTACTCTATTAGATTCATCTGGTGGTAGCCCGGTTACATTGAGTGCCGAGACAATTACTGGATTAACAGTTGTAGGATCTGGTCATCAGGATGTTACCGAGTTCTTAAACAATCGATTTTTAAACCATGTAGGACCCACAGATATACCCTCGTTGTTTTTTGTAGATGAAGAAGAAGCCAAGTGTAGAGAAAATTCAGGTAATGAAACAGATTCTTCAAAGACATCTCAACCGCAATCTATTCTGATTTTGCCAATGAGAGATATTTCTGGTCAGTCATTGGCCGGATTAACAGAGGAATATCAGAAAGAAGAACTGGTTACTGGCGATAATAATCTGGAGAGATGTAAGGGTAAATCTTCTATAACTGTAAAACGGCACACGATTACTATTCCGGAACAAAATCGATATTTAATAGTGGCACTCAACCGTTTTGTCACTTCTGGAAGCGCTGGTACTTTCAAACAGAATAAATTAGAAAATCCTGTAATTGCTGAAGATCTCCTTACGGTAGGAGGTGTGAAGTTTATGTTATGCGGACTTATACACCATAGTGGTGGAGTAACGGGTGGACACTATGTATACCATTTGAAAACGGGGGCTGGGTGGACAGAATTTAATGATAGCAGTGTTACTCCTACCCAAATCATTTCTGATAACATAAAAAACAGTGGTTACGTGTATCTTTACGAGAGGGTTATGGCTCCTGCAATGGCTCCTGCAATGGCTCCTGCAATGGCTCCTACTGCAGTCCCTGCAGATCTAACTAACTTTTTAACAAGGAAACGTATTTCCGTTAATGCGGACTGGTCTAAGTTAGAACTCATACAGACTATTCCTGATGAAATAAAACCATATGTAGGCAGAAACAGACTATTTGTGCGAGCTCCCGTCGAATTCAAAGGAGAATACGAGTTTCTACAAAAACACGGTCTGGCATTTCTTGATGGCAAGGATATGTTTATTCACAAGGCGGCAGAGCAGTTGTATGGAGAAGGTGGTGCTTTCACGAATAAAAATGCAGCCAAGTATCTGAATCTCATGTATAAATATACGTTACCTGGCAGAAAACTAGCTCTAGAATCTGCAAAGGGCCTGGCAAAAAATACGGAAGCAGGAGTCAGCGTCCAAACACAGCTGAATGAAATGCAGAGTTATTTAAAAAGAATAAGCGTGGTGATGAAACCGGTCCTTACACAGGTCTCTACTCCTCCTGCACAGGTCCCTGCACAGGCTCCTACCGGTCCTACACAGGCCCCTACACAGGTCCCTGTACAAGCTCCTACAGATCCTCAACAGGCTCCTGCACAGGCCTCTACTCCTCCTGCACAGGCCTCTACTCCTGCACAGGCTCCTGCTAAGGCCTGTGAATCCTGTACATTGTTAAATAATGCCGGCGCTACACACTGTGCGGCATGCGGCGCACCATTAGAAAAACCGTCGGCCGTTATTGTAATGCGGCACGGCGTTAGAGCAGATAATGCAGGTAAATTGTGTGATCCGGCAGATATCAGAAACGCATGGGCCATGCTTGGAAAAAGTTTAGGAACTACAAATACAGAGACAGAAAGGCCCTATGATACTCCTTTATGTGAATACACCCGCCCAAAAGAGGCATACAATGATATAAGTGATCGTTTTTCACAAATTACTCGTATAGTTACATCTCCCTTTGTACGATGTGTACAAACTGCCGCCGCCATTGCGGCACAACTGCCAAATGATCTAGAGATTTTCGTGAATCGCAATCTAGGAGAAAAGTACAGTGCCGCACGGAGTTATGGCAAGCCGTTTCAAGAGTTAACAGTCGAACAACTAAATAATGTATTCAAACAGGCCTATAAGGCCGCGGGGTCCAAAGAGTTCAAAGGCCAGGTCAGACTTCGTGGAAAACCGGTGTGGGATATATCTGGAGAAGATCGAGCGTGGTTTACCATGTTGGACACTGAAATTAAAAAGGAAATATCACAAAAAGGCGATGGTACACTCTTATTAATAACACACGGCGATGTGGCGAGACTAATAAACAATCATGATAAAGACTTTGAGATTACAGCAACTCCTGGATTTTGGGGGCCCGATTACTGTGGCTATTATACGAATATCTCAGATCCTTCCGTCGACGAGTTCCATACAGAATGGAAGGCGGGGAAATTTATAGAATCAGCGGTAGTTGATCGACCTATAAATAAGTAAATTGTTCCAACATAATAGACATCCATGCTCAATGTAATGCTCAAGGCCAAGTACAGTTTCATTTCGGCTCTCGTCTTTTTCATCGTGAGCAACCCCGAATTATACAAACTCACGCAGCGCCTATTCGGATCCTTTGTCGAAATTGCTAACCCGATGCCCACGCCCTACGGTGTCCTCATTCACACCGCCGTATTCTTTGCAGTTATGTTTGCACTGATGACGATTCCAATCTAGTGAGACCCCAGTTAAGAACCCCTTGGTAGTTCTTCAAGACTTGACAGGAATATTAAAGAGCTCTGCAGAAAACAATCCAGATCCATGCCCCACGCTTCAAAGCGAATCTCGATTACCGTGAAATCTCCATCCATCGAATATCAGAAAACGTCGATACCCAAGGCCCTCCGAGAGCAAGTATGGATTCAATACGCCGGCAACTGTTTCGAGCGCCGGTGTCTCGTACCCTGGTGCAAAAACAAGATGACCGTCTTTGACTTTCACGTCGGTCACGACAAACCTGAGAGTCAAGGTGGAGCCACGGAAATAACCAATCTCCGTCCAATCTGTAGTCGGTGTAATCTATCAATGGGATCGCAGTACAGTATCCAGGAATGGTCTCTGTTATCTAAGCCCGTAGGCTGTTGGCCTTGGTTATGCTCTTGAGCTGATGTTAGGAGTGAATAACTGGTAGTCTAATGGAGTATCATTCAAATAGTTTTGTTTTACGAGCGGCATTATTACATTTAATAGATGCATCTTTTCAAATATCTTACAGGTTTTCAATACTTCCTCGAAATTAGGATGAAGAAACACATCATCCTCTAGCCACATAAAATATTTACATTTCGGGAATCGGTGTGTCGCTTGTTCCATGCACAAGTACGACCGCCATTGAAGCGCCGAGTCATCTTCTGTTCTAGGAATAACCGTATGAAATATCTCGGCCAAGTCTCCTTTCAACGATTCGTAATCTTTCTGGTTTACATAAATGCACGTGTTACAGCTATTTAGAATAGGTGTATTCGCTGCCAGCGTTTCTTTTACATGTTCGATACCATTTGTCTGTCGAGACATTACCGGAATAACAATACACAAATCCTCCATATATATTTTATAAGAAAGTTTCAGATTTGTTTCAACGAACTCCAGGGTTGCTTAAATTTAACACTTCAAGGTAGTGATGGCAACCGCGCTAGTTGCGGCCGAATCTCTGCTTGCTCTAACACCCATAGTTATCAAGAAAACATTGGTCGATCCCACACGGGCTCTATGGTCCCGAACCATTACGGCCGCCGTCATCGGATATCTCGTGAGTACCGATCGCACTCTGACCATGGAAGAAATCGGCGCCGCCGCCCTTCTCGGTTACACGAATCTGCTCCACATCTCCTCGAGCTACGAGGCCTTTCGAAATCTTCCCGCCGGTCAAGCAATGAGTATCATGTACACGTATCCTCTGTGGATCTTGCTAATCAATGCATATTTCAATGGTGAGAGCATTTCCGCTCGCAGTTACAATTTCATGGGAGTCGCCACAGCGGGAGCGGCCCTTCTGAGTTATAATCCGGGCGAGACACCTCCTCCTATGACAGGAGGCACTCCCAGTCAGGGTTGGGGTCTATTAACAGCCGGCATCGCCGCCATTACCGAAGCCAGCATGCACGGCGTTCTCAAACGCCTAGCCTGGAAAGATGCCGGCAAGAGCGTGTGGGTCGTAAGTGCCGGCGCCGCTCTATGGTTACTCGTCTCCGTAGGGTTCTCCGGCATCTTTTCCGGCATCCTTCCGGATTTCATGGGAACGCCCACCGACGTTGCGAAACTCACAATCTTCCACGGACTCTCCACGTTCATCGGCTACTATCTGCGATTCTATGCGGTTCCCCGCCTCTCAACCGTCACGTATTCCGTTCTGAGTTACAGCGGAATATTCGCCAGCTATCTCTTTGGTCTCTGGTTCCTCGGCGAGAAACCGAGTGCAATATCCTTGCTCGGAGCCCTGCTCATTTTGGTCAGCGGAATCTTCTTGATGCCCATTTAAGCCCCGGCATAACATCCTAACATAGCAGAGTGGATGTCCATGAAACGACTGGTCGATCTCGTGGACCGTGGAGTCCTCGACGACGAATTCACACCTGGCACGACGAACAACACTATTTTTCGTCGAGTCTGGCCCCGATACCATAATTCCGTGTCGGAAACCACCGAGGTCGCCTACCAGGGCAACGCCGCCTGGGGACAGCGCATATCGATTCCCGTCAGTCTCTTCAATATACACGGAGACATGCTACAATGGATCTGTGTCCGCTTCAAGCCTCTCTCGTGGGTGCCCGGCGACGTCTACGCTCGGCTATATGCCGGAACGTGGTCGTATTACGATCCGGCTCGTGCCTGGATGTGGGCGAATTCGCTCGGCTCCATCGCTATCAAACAGGTCGAATTCCAGATCGGTGATACCACGATCGAAACCATACCCGGCGAGTTTCTCGATATCTGGTCCCGTCAGTGGCTGGATGGAGGTCGGGCCGGTATCTGGGATCTCGACATATACGGACAACTCGGTGTAAATAAGATACGGGACACAACGAATGCGCCGTGGACAACCGTGCAGCCGACGGAGGATGGTTACGTCTACAGCTGGATTCCGCTGGCATTTCTGAAGCGACCTACATCTCCGTTTCCTGTGATTTCCTGTGGTTCGCAGGAGGTTCGGATTCTCGTTACCTTCCGGCCCTTTACAGAAGTTATTCGGATGCGTGCGACTCCCCGTGAGTCTCCTACAGAGACGCCGCTCGGTCAGACCATCGCTTTCGCCGACATTACCGGTCCCGTGCCTATTCCTCACGATGTCCAGATCCAGGTGGGAGTGCCACCGTTTGAAGACGCTACGGTATACGCCGGTATCGTACATCTTGAAGATCCGCTGCGGTCCCGATACTTGAGAGATCCCTTTGAGATGTTATACGAGCCCGTAAAGTACACGACGTTCGATATTCCCGACAGCGTGTCGGCGACTACGGGCACGGTTCTGATGCAGCTGCGTCTGACGGAATTCGCCGGACCCATTCGAGAAATCTGCTGGTTCATTCGGCGGAAATTCGTATGGGGCTACAATGAGTGGACAAATTACGGAGCTCTGCTCGAGGATGATCTGGCGGCGAGCAATATTTCGGCCGGCACGGGAGTCACGGTATATCAACAGCCGCTGATGGTCTCGGCGCAGATCATGGTGGATAATGCTATTTGGAGCGATGAACTGGAAGATCAGATTCGGATAGATTATGGACTCGGATGCCGCGGGGGCGCTCGAGTGACGAGTGGAATGGTGTATGGATACACCTTTGGATCGTCGAAATCATCTCAAGATTTACAGCCGGCTGGCACGGTGAATGCGAGTCGGTCGACGATTCGCCTGAATCTGACGATTCAGGCACCGCCGGCACCGGCATACGGTGCCGATGTTGCGGGAGCCCAGGGTTGGGTTGTCCATGTATTCGGCATCGGGCTGAATTGGATGCGATTCGTCAATGGATCAGTGGGACCGCTCTTCTCGCAGGTCTGATTGTGGTACCATTCGGGAGGGCCGACTTAAAGTATCTGCCATATATAGAACCAAATGCAGATTTTCGTGAAGACTTTGACCGGCAAGACGATCACTCTCGATGTGGAGAGCTCCGATACGATTCAGGACGTCAAGGCGAAGATCCAGGACAAGGAGGGAATCCCTCCGGACCAGCAGCGCCTAATCTTCGCCGGCAAGCAGCTCGAGGATGGACGCACCATGTCGGACTATAATATTCAGAAGGAGTCGACGCTGCACCTCGTTCTGCGTCTGAGAGGTTGATCGGCGTATTCCTCAAATTACCAATATTAAGAACCCCGATAGGAGTTCTTAACATCGGCACAAGCCAGTATAGAAAAATTCCTAAAAGTATTGTAGAATGGAAGCAACTTTGTTGTTCAAGGAAGGGGGTGTGACCCTCCCTATTTCTGGCATTCAGACATCTATACAGGTAGACTGGGGTAATGGATCTCTTGTAACATATTCTAGTGGTCAAGATGTGTCGGGTACAACATTATCTATGCCTGGTGCACCTTATTTTGTGAGTACATTGGCAAGTAATATACCCGCTCAAAATATAGCGATCGATACCAGTGGCAACATATATGCAGTGGGTTTAAATGGCAGTTATATCAATAAAATAGATGCATCTGGATATGTGACACCGCTTGCTGTTACTGACGCATTATCAGCTCTTAATGGCGTGGCCGTAGATAAGAATGGTAATGTCTATGTTACAGAGTTTAATACGAACAAAATCCGTAAAATAGATATCAGTGGATATGTAACTACGCTGCCTAACACCGGTATTAACCCTCTATTTAATAATCCTACAAATATTATTGTCGATGCTAACGATAATATCTATTTTGATGAATCGTATAACAATCGGATCTATAAAATAACTCCAGATGGAAGCATAAATGTACTTGCAGGTGGTGGCGGGGGGCCTCCTGCATATTTAGACGGTAGCGGCGAACAAGCTCGCTTCGCATATCCTAAAGGTTTGGCCATCGATTCAAATGGCAATATCTTTGTTGCGGACTCTTACAACAACCGCATCCGAAAAATAACACCTAATGGAGTTGTAAGTACAATTGCTGGGAATGGTGAGACTGGTGCGGTGGGATCGTTAGTTGATGGTACGGGTGTGGATGCTTCGTTCAATGGTCCTACTGGTGTGGCAATCGATTCAAATAACAATATATTTGTTGTTGATAAAAACAACTATCGTATTCGTAAAATTACCCCTCCTCCAGGATATACATGGGATAGCTCCGCATCCAGTATTATACCTGGAATACCTGGTAGCGGCGGTGTTGTGACTACAATTGCAGGCGGAGGTGGAAGTACAACCGGATTTGGTGCAAATATTTCATTTTTCGACCCTTTCGATATTGCTGTTGACAGCCGCGGTAACATCCATGTAACAGATTATACTAACATCCGCAAATTAAATTCAGTAGCAACGGTTAAAGTATATGGTAATTATACAACTTTTGGCAAAGGATCATCCTCTTGGCCCGGCGCCTCCTATATCCTGGATGTATCTGGTTGGGAATCTAACACTGCCCTTGTAAACGTCAGCGGGGCATTCAATGGGGCCACGGCCTTTATCGGAACCACGGCTGCTTCATGGGATGTCTCAGGATTCACCAACATGTCCTATATGTTTTATGGAGCCACAATCTTTAATCGGAATCTGGATAGTTGGAGCCCGGGCGCATGTCAAGACATGTCTTATATGTTTGAAGGAGCAACGGCCCAATACAATAATGGTAGATTTATACACGATATTAGATCATGGCCTGTAGGGGCCGTAACAAACTCTGAACGCTTTTTTTATTCAAATGGGGTCGATATGACCTTGGTAGATCCTAGATCTCCATTTTACAGGTCGCCAATGATTTTTAAATTTAATAATCCTGTTTCTGTTAATTTACCTATTTCTGGAATTAATGGTACAACTGAAATATCAGGAACATTTACAGTAACTGCTTCCGGCTCAAGTAGTTATTTAATTAATGGTTCAAATAATCCAACATTAAATTTATTGCGAGGTGTTACATATACCTTTAATGTAAATGCACCAGGGCATCCTTTCTGGATTCAAACTATTTCTGGTCAACGTAGTCCTGTAAATGTATACAGCAGTGGTATAACAAATGGGGGCGCTTCTGTCGGTACAATTTCATTTACGGTTCCTTATAATGCACCAAGCATATTATATTATGTTTGCCAGTTTCATTCCTCAATGGCTGGCACAATTAGGATTAGTACATCAGATATTCAAGTATTTTGGGGAGGATATTCAGAATTTGATAACGGGGCCTTGAAAAGTTATAGTAGCGGTCAAGAAGTATCGGATACGATAACGAGTTCGTATAATGTAAGCACACTTGCAGGGGATGGAAGTACTGATTATGCGGATGGCTCAGGTGGATCTGCCAGGTTTGCGAATCCTTATGGAGTCGCTGTCGACTCGAATGGCTACTTATACGTTGCAGATACGAACAATAACAGAATACGTAAAATAACTCCAGATGGGGTCGTATCGACCTTGGCAGGATCCGGATTGGTTGGTTCAACGGATGGCTCAGGTGAATCTGCGACGTTCGACACTCCTCGAAGCGTAGCTGTCGACTCGAATGGCTACGTATACGTTGCAGATAAGAACAACTGCAAAATACGTAAAATAACTCCAGGTGGGGTCGTATCGACCTTGGCAGGATCTGGATTGCCTGGTTCAACGGATGGCTCAGGTGGATCTGCGTCATTCAGCTATCCTGAGAGTGTTGCAGTCGACTCGAATGGCTACATATACGTTGCAGACATAAACAACAACAAAATACGTAAAATAACTCCAGGGGGGGTCGTATCGACCTTGGCAGGATCTGAATTGCCTGGTTCAACGGATGGCTCTGGTTCGGTTGCTAGTTTTGCAAGCCCTACAGGAATCGCTGTCGATTCGAGTGGCTACGTATACGTTACAGATTCGATCAACTACAACATACGTAAAATAACTCCAGAGGGGGTCGTATCGACCGTGGCAGGAGGCTCGGTCGGTTTTACGGATGGCACAGGTGGATCAGCTGCATTCATCGACCCTTATGGTGTAGCTGTTGACACGAATGGTAACGTATATATTGCAGACGCAGGTAACAACAGAATACGCAAGATGATGATAGAGTATGAAGTAAAAGTGTACGGAGATTTTACCGGATTTGGCAATGGACCATCCTCCTGGCAAGGAGCCACCAATATCCTGGATGTGACTGGTTGGGAGTCTAATACGGCCCTTGTAGATGTAAGCGGGGCATTCAATGGAGCCACGGCCTTTATTGGAAATTCGGCGGCTTCATGGGATGTCTCACGATTCACCAACATGTCCTACATGTTTTATGGGGCCACGGCCTTTAATGGAAATCTGTCATCATGGAATACGGGGGCAGCAACAAACATGTCTCATATGTTTGAAGGAGCAACGGCCCAATATAACAATAATCTCCTGATACATAATCTAGGTTCGTGGGCTGTAGGGGGCGTTACAAATTTTACCCGCTTTTTGTATACCGGTGGGCAAGATACGACCCTATTAGATCCCAGATCGCCTTTTTTCGAATTTCCTGCCACAGGAATACCGGCGACATTTGTATTTACCACCGGCGGAGCAGTGACCCTGCCCATTTCTGGTATTGACTCATCTGGTATCCATGTATACTGGGGTTCGGGACCAACGCGCTATTATAAGAATGGAGCTTCTATAAGCAATACGGTATCAGGTAATAATCAAGTAAATATATGGGGAAATTACTCATCATTTGGTAATGGTGCGGCCTCCTGGCCCGGTGCAACTACTCTGCTGGATGTGTCTGGCTGGGGTTCCAACACGATTCTTGTAGATGTAAGCGGCGCA
>SXGQ01195749.1_pt1 | contig 12710 bp, 6 predicted proteins | sample 3178371 | NCBI WGS metagenome assembly SXGQ01 (sample SAMN11356859, study PRJNA531348) | freshwater metagenome | isolation source: freshwater sample F1-20 | place: China: Fuxian Lake, Yuxi | collected 2017-12-25
CGATCATCATCTGCCGGCCGGAACTCCTTGATGCCGCCGGCTGGGCGGAGTGCACGTTGACCTGCGAGTCAGGGGCGCTGGTGGTGATCGTTCCGCCGACCGATGAAACCTTCGGGGAGTGGCAGGTGCCCTGCGGCGCCCTCCTTGGTGCCGGCGTCACGATCCGTCGTGACCATGTGGATCATGATCCACCACGCCGCCTCGAACCCCAGCAACCCACGAGTCCGATCACGCAACTCATTGCCTCCGAGTTGACGGAACTGGTTGCACCCATCGAAGTGAATCGTTCCGTCGTGATCGAGGGTCCTTCGACGGTCCTCTCCCCAGTCCTCGTGATGGACGATGGAGCGCCGATGATGGTGCTGTCAACGAGGGGACGAGGCGTGATCGCCATGCTTGCCACGGCGCCTGTGCCGTCATGGAGCACTCTGGCGACCAAGCCGATCTTCGTGCCGCTCGTGCAGGAAACGATTCGCCAGGGCGAGGTGCTTCTGGACGCCGGCGGCAGCGTGACCATCGGCCTTGGGCGCCTGCCTGAAGGGACGACGGAACTCCGGCCCATTCGCGGCTCGACGGATCCAGGCACCACACTGATCGTCGATCCGTCCGGGATGATCGTCGGAGATGACGCCAAGCCCGGCATCATGCAGCGGGTCGAAGCCCAAGGCGCTTCACCAGGGTCGTTGCGTTCCGCATCGTTGGTCGCGCTCAACGTCGATCCCGCTGCGTGCGACCCCCAACGCAATGATCCGGCCCGGTTGACGGCCTGGCTCAACCAGACCTTGACGACGCCAACCAGCGCCGTGACGGCGACGAGCACGACCCGATCATCAACCACCGCTTCAGTGTGGTTGCTTCTGGCCGCCGCCGTGGTGGTCTTGGCTGAGACCTTGCTCGGTCGCATGTTCTCGGTTCCGGAGCCCAAGACCACATGATCGATCACCCGATCATCCGTTGGTTGCTCGGGATCGAGGCGGATCCATCCACCCAAGGATCGGTCCGGCTGGGTTGGGAACTGCCGCTCGCCGGCTGGATGTGGTTGGTCGGCATCAGTGCAGCCGTGGTGCTCGCGTGGCTTGCCTACACGCGCATGACGCCTCGTCCATGGGTGCGGCGCGCGTTGACGGGCCTTCGCGCAGCCGTGCTCCTGCTCATCCTGGTGCTCGTGGCACGGCCCGTGCTTGAATTCGTCGAGGAACGCCGCGAGCCGGACCGCATCGTGATCCTGGCTGATCGCAGCAAGAGCCTCCAGTTGGCCGACTGGAAGGACAGCAGCGGCATGTTGCGGACCCGCGACGAGCAACTGCGATCGAGCCTCGAGGCCATCCAGCTTGGGGACCGTCCTGCCGAGTGGTTCGCCTTCTCGAGCGATGTGGCCATGATCGCACCAACGCAGCCCGGCCCAGCCGATGGTCGCACGACGGACCTGCCTTTGGCCATCGATCGATCGCTTCGCCGGACAGGCAGCGGACCCATTGGTGGCCTTGTACTGGTGAGTGATGGGCGATCCACACGACCGATCGACGCGCGGTTGATCAGGTCATTGGCCGCACGCTCGGTCCCGGTCTACGCCATCGCCCTTGGTTCGCGTGAGCCGCTTGGCGATGCATCGATCACGGACGTTCAGGCGCCATCGAAGGCGTTCGTGCGCGACCAGGTGCCGGTGGTCGTGCAGGTGCAGCCCCTGCGCGACGCGCCGGCGCGGCTGGAACTCGTGAACGTGGCCACGGGTGCGGTCGTGGATCGCGCGACCGTTCCGGCCGGGAAACCATCGACGCATGTCCTGGTCGCCACGACCGAGTCCGGCGAATCCATGGAGCTTCGCGTGCGCCTGGTCACGGATGCCGAGGATGCCGTTCCCACGAACAACGAGGCCACCGTGACGCTTGGCATCATCGATCGCGCCGTGCGCGTGCTGATGGTCGAAGGTGGACCTCGTTGGGAGTACCGGTACGTCAAGAACATCCTCGTGCGCGAGCCATCGATGGAATCGAGCATCATGCTGCTCAGCGCGGACCGCGACTTCGCCCAGGAAGGCAACATGGCGGTCACGCGGATCCCGACGACCCGCGAGGAATTCGATCTCTACGACCTCTTCGTGATCGGTGATGTGGCCGGTGGCCAGTTCAGCGATGCGCAATTGGAGGAACTCCGTCGCGCGGTGACCGAGCGTGGTGCAGGCCTGCTCCTGGTCGGCGGCGAGCGGTCCATGCCGATGCAGTGGATCGGCACGCCGATCGAAGATGTGTTCCCGATGCGCCTGTCCAGCTCGATGCCGCGTCAGCCGGAACCCGTGGCCATCGAACCCACACCACTGGCGAAGGGTCTTGGGCTTCTTCGGCTCGGCGACGGTGATGATCATTGGCCACCCGAGCTGGGTCGTGATGGTCCCGCGTGGTCGCGACTGCAGTGGATGCAACGCATTCCGTTCGAGGATCTGAAGCCGACGACCGAGGTCCTCGCGACGGCCGTCGGTTCAACGACCGAGCCGATCGGTGCCGCGGTGCTGTCGATGCGATTCGGTGCGGGGCACGTGGTCTATGTGGCAACCGACGAGACCTGGCGCTGGCGCAACGGGATCGGTGAGGCGTACCAGGAGCGCTTCTGGATCCAGCTCGTGCGCTATCTCTCCCGGGCAGGCCTCTCGGCAGCGACCGGCGGTGCGCAACTCTCGGTGGAACCCACCACGATCACGGTTGGCCAGGCCGCCACGATTCGGCTTGATGTGAAGGATGAACTCATCCAGCGCCGGCTCCCTGATGCGGTCGATGCAGTGGTGTCGCGTTCGACCCTGCGCGAGGACCTGGTCCGACTCTCGACCGATGCAGCGACCAAGGGCTCGTTGGTCGTGGGCCTGGCCGGGGTCTGGCAGCCTCGACAGGCCGGTGAGCATGAGATTTCCGTCACGGATGCTGCGTTCGGCGGGACCTTGACGGCGCGGGTCCGTGTGGTCGAGCCTGACGACGAGTTCGCTCGCCCCGAGACCGACCACGCGACGCTCGAGTCCCTGTGCGCATCCACGGGCGGCCGATTGCTGACCACCGCGGACCTGCCCAACCTGGCAACGGTCATTCCTGATCGATCCACGTTCACCGAGCGCATCGAGCGCGTGCCGATCTGGTCGAGCCCGCTTGCCTTGATCCTCCTGGCCGTGCTGTGCGGGCTTGAGTGGTCCATCCGAAGGGTGGTGCGGCTTGCTTGATCCGCGCCACATGATCGAACGCGCCATCGTGCGCGCCCGGGCAGCGCTTGCGATCGCCCTGCTCTCGCGCGTGGTGCGCAACACACTCATCGTGCTCGCCGTGCTGGTGGCGCTGGACTGGGTCTTCCGGTTGCCGGTCGGGTTCAGGATTGTGCAAGGCGGCACGGCCTGCGTTGCCTTGGCGGCCTTTGCAGTCATGGGTGCCTTGCGGATCGTGGCCTTCAAGCCACGCCCGATCGATGTCGCCTTGCGGATCGAGCGCAGTCACCCAACCCTGCGCAACCGACTGGCTGCGTTGCTCGAATTCGAGGAGCAACGTCCCGAGGATCGCACCGAACTGCTCGCCTTGGGCCTCCCGGCCTTGCGCGCCGAAGTCAACGAGGCGATCCGTGGTCTTGATCCATCAACCCTCACGTCGATGCGTTCGGCGATGCGGCCGGTGCGGCAGTTGGGCTTGGTCGTGGTGCTGTGGGCCGCGGCGCTGGCGGCGCTTCCATCGATCATCGGCGTGGGCATCGTGCGAGCCGTGGCCCCGTGGAGCGATGCGCAGTGGCCAAGCACCACGGAACTCGCGGACCGCACGGGTCGTTCGGTCGTCGCCACCGGCACCTCGTTCCCATGGAAGGCTGAATTGGTCCGCGGGGATCCATCACGCGAACGCGTCAAGGTCGAGTTCAGGATCAAGACCGGCACGTGGGGTTCATGGCAATCCGGCTGGCTCGGCAAGTCCGACGATGCGATGTTCGATCGCCTGCAGGACGTGCCTGATGATGCGCGCGAGATCGAGTACCGGTTCACGACGTCCGATGCATCCACCACCACGATGTCCATCCGGTGCGTCGAGGCACCGACCGTGGTCCGTGCGAAGCTCCGCGTCGCGCCCCCTGCGTACCTGACCGGCCGAGGTCCATCGACGATCGACCTGCTCCCTGCCGGATCGACACCCGTCCGTTTCCACGAAGCCGTCGAGGGCAGCGTGGTCGAGCTTGAGCTGGTCTTCTCACGACCCGTCAAGGCACCAGCGACCGAGAGCGGATCAACAGATGCCACGTCTGCACTCGGGCTCGACGCGCCGTGCGAGGCCTGTTCCATCACGACCACGCCGTCGTCATGGACCGCGACGATCGACCTGATCGAGGACCGTGCCGTGTCCATCGTGGCCAGCGATGAGGATGGCGTATCGATGGTCGAGCCGTTCGCGCTTCGGCTCGTGGCACTGCGTGACCAGCCTCCGATCGCCCAATTGCTCCAGCCAGCGACCGACCAGACCGTCTTGCCGACGGCCAAGGTCCCCGCCGCGGCCCACACCGAGGATGACTTCGGCCTGATCCGTGCTGCGCTGACCACCCAACGCATGGCTGGCGCGGATGCAAGCCCGGAGCGAGTGCTCACCGAGACCGCCGACCGATCGTTGACGCAGGACCTGACGGCGGTCATCGATCTTGCGGAACTCGAAGCGGCTCCCGGCGATGTGATCGTGGTGAGCGCGCTGGCCCAGGATGCGTTCGAGCGCGATGGATCACGCCGCGAGGCATCCCGAAGCGCTCCGCGGCGCTTGCGCGTGATCTCAAGCAGCGACTTCAACGAGGAGATCGCCTCGGCCACGGCCGCGCTTCGCCAGGGTGTGCTTCGCCTCGGCGAGCGCCAGGCAGCAGCCTCACAGTCGACCGATCGACAGGCAGTCCAGCGCGACCAGGCTGAGATCGCCTCGCGCACCACCACGAGTTCGAGGCAGGCGCGCGCACTCGCCGATCGCGTGCGCATGAACGAGGACCGCGAGACACCCACGTCACGGCTCCTCGATGAGGCCGCCAACCTGCTCGATGAAGCCCGGTCCGAGGCATCAGCCGCCAGCGAATCCGCGACCGCGAGCGACCCGACCGACTGGCGCACCCCCAAGCTCACCGAGCAGCAAGCGGCGGCACAAGCCACGCTGGAGGCGGCGGCGCGCCTGCTTGATCGCGACACGAAGAGCTGGGAGGCATCACAATCGTTGGCCCGCGCGGCTGAAGCGATTCAAGCCAGCCAGGCCGAGCGCAAGGCGATGGCGGAACAAGTACAAGGCAAGTCGCGCGATGAACTCACGCCTGGCCAACGTGCCGCCCTCGACCGGATCGCGCAACGTGATGCCGAGACGGCCCAGGCGCTGCGCGAGGCGGCCGAGTCGATCAAGGCGCAAGGCGAGGAACTCAAGCAGTCTGACCCAGCCCAGGCGGAAGCGATGCAGCAGGCCGCCAACCGCGCCCAGCAGGAAGGGGTCGTGGGCAAGGTGGAACAATCAGGCGAGGAGACGCGCGACAACGCGATGCAGCAGGCGCAGCGCTCCGCGCAGCAGGCGCTCGAGTCGCTCGCACGCATGCAGGAGGATCTCGATGCAGCGCAGCGGCTTGAGTCGACCGTGCTCAAGCGCATTGCCGAGGAGCTTGCGGATCGGCTCAAGCAGCTCATTGCCGATGCCGAGGCATCGATGCAGTCGATCGACGACCTTGGCGAGGATGATCCCCTGCCGCCACAGTCGATCAGTGGCGAGGTGGAACGCTTGCGCCGCAACACCAACGCCGCACTCGACGAGGCCTTGCGCATGGAACGTCGGCTCGACGCCGTGATCCGGCTGATCACGCCTGCCATCGGCCACGAAGAACAGGCGCTCGTCCGTCTCGCTGCGCTCCAGGACCTTGCGGGCCGCGCCGAGGTGAACGAGGCCATCGAGGCCGCACAACAGGATCTGCGCCGCGCACTCGAGGCCACGCAAGCCGCGGCCAATGAGGCCAAACAGGACGAACAGCGGCAGGCACAACAACGGCTGGCGGACCAGTGCAAGGCACTCGTCGCCCAGGAGACCGCCATCGTGCAGGGTGCCACCGAACTCGGTGAACAGGCCGATGCTCGGCGCAGGCTCGTGGAGGGTCGTCGCCTGGCGCTCGCCCAGGACGAACTCGCCGAGGGCATCGGTGCGCTGATGGCTGATGGTGAAGTCGCCAAGAGCGAGATTTTCGGGGAAGCGCTGTCGCAAGCCGGCGCCTCGAGTGCACGCGCTTCGGAGGCGTTCCGCCGATCCGGTGGCCTGATCGAAGCCACCGATGCGGCGCGCGACACGCTCGACACCTTGGCGGGGCTGGCCAGTGCGCTGGCTGACCAGTCCAAGGAGAAGGATCGGTTCGCTGAGGCGCGCCAGCAAGGTGAGCAGCAGAACAACGCAGCAGGTGGCGGCGGAGGCGGTGGCCAGCAGGGTGGCATCCTGCCGATCGCCGAACTCAAGCTGTTGCGCGATCTGCAGGCGAAGCTTGGGCGCCGCACCACACGTGCACTGTCGGATGGGGGTGACCCATCGAGCCTGCCTGCGCTGCGACAGGCGCAGGAGCGACTGGAGGCGATGGCCGGCCGGCTGCGCGAGGCCGTCATGAATGCCGAAGGCGGCGCTCCCCGCATCACGCCGGTCGAGCCCCAGAACCAGGAACCGGAAGCCACACCATGAACTCCAGACCGACCACCATCGTGAAGGATGGCATGATGACCATGATGAGCCGAGGCTTGTGCCTGATGCTGGTCACAGCCACGACCGTGGCGCAGGATGTGCCACCACCACCAGAACCGCCGCGTACCAAGACGCTCGATGAGCTGCTGGGCATTGACGGCGATGGCGACGGGTCGCAGGCTGCACAGGATGACGCTCGCGCCCGCTTGGACCGTGATCTCGGCGAGCAGAAGCTCGCCGATACCTTCGAGCGCGCCATCGAAGGCATGCGCCGCTCGACTGAACTCCTGGACCGATCGGCTGCGCTCGCCGACGTTGCGCGCACGCAGGACGAGATCCTCGCCCGGCTCGATGCGATCATCGACGAGGCCTCTCGGCGCCAGCAACAACAGCAGCAGTCCAGCTCGTCGTCGAGTTCTTCATCCTCATCGAGTTCCGGCAAGCCCAAGCCAGGCCAACAGAGCCCGTCAGGCCAGCAGTCCAACGAAGGCGAAGAGCAGCGCCGGGCCAACGCACGCAACAATCGTCAGGAGCGCAGCGGCAAGGATCGTCAGGGTGCCAGTTCCGGTGACCAGCAGGGCGATGGTCCTGCGATGGAGGATCCGCTCGATCCTGATTCGTTCCTTGCCGGCGAGGCTGAGTGGGGTGCGCTTCCGCCACGCGTGCGCGAACAGATGCGCCAAGGCATGCGTGAGCGCATGAGCAGCGTCTACCGCACCTGGACCGAGCGCTATTACGAGCGCGTGGCCAAGGAGTCCAAGCCATGACGCCGATCGTGCTCGTGATGACCCTGCTCGCGTCAACGCTGCTCGCGCCAGCCGTGCTCGCCCAGGCTCCAGCGGCACCCGAACCCACCGCACGCACCCCTGCTGATGACGATGCGGGCGCCGAGAATCGCCCGATGGAGGGCGAGACCACTCCAGCGTGGCGCACGAGCGTCGATCGCGGTCTTCGAGCCCTCGCTGGCCTGCAGAACGATGACGGTTCGTTCGGTCGCGGCCGCTTCGGTCGGCACAGCGGCATCACGAGCCTCTGCGCGCTGGCCTTGATGGCCGATGGCCACCTGCCGGGTCGCGGCGAGTACGGCGACCAGGTTTCGAAGGCGCTTGAGTTCGTCCTGAGCAACGTGACCGAGAGCGGGCTGCTCTCAGCCGAGGCGACGGCGGGCCCGATGTACGGGCATGGCTTCAGCACGCTCGTCCTCGGCGAGATCTACGGCATGAATCCCCAGGACACGCGGGTTCGCGACACGCTGGTGCGCGCGGTGCAACTCATCGTGGCCAGCCAGAATGCCGAGGGTGGTTGGCGCTACAACCCCGTGCCCAATGACGCCGACGTGAGCGTGACGATCTGCCAGGTCATGGCGCTGCGCAGCGCACGCAATGCCGGCATCAAGGTGCCGCGCGAGACGATCGATGCCGCGATCAACTACATCCTGCGCTGCCAGAACGACGACGGCGGCTTCCGCTACATGACGGCGCTTGGACAGAGCGCATGGCCCCGAAGCGCGGCTGGCGTGGCGAGCCTGTTCTATGCCGGGGTCTACGAGGGTGACTCGATCACGCGTGGCTTGTCGTACATCGTGCGCAGCGACGGCACCAACGCGGGTGGCCCGATGGGCACGCCGCACTTCCACTACGGCGCGTACTACACCGCGCAGACCATGTACCTCGCCGGTGGATCGTGGTGGCGCGACTGGTGGCCGCAGGCGCGCGATGGCTTCATGGCGACGCAGGAACGCGATGGCCTGTGGGTCGACCACCAGAACGGTCCCGCCTACGCGACGGCGATGTCGCTCATCGTCATGCAGATGCCCAATCGCTACCTGCCGATCTTCCAGCGATGATGCGACTCACCACCATGATCGCCGTGACGAGCTGTCTTGCGGCAGCGTCCATCGTGTCGTCGCGTGCCGACGATCCTGACGATGCTTCCGATCTGGTGCTGGGCACCACGATCCTGCTCCGCCAGGATGGGTCGATCATGCGCATCCCGGAGCGCGATGCGCTGTCGGTGCCATGGTCCGGCACGGCAGCGGGTGTCTCGATCGGCACGGAGCGCGGATGCGCCCTCGCATGGCCCCTGGCGGCGGCGCCGCGCGCCATCAGCCAAGCGATGTGGCTGGCTGATGGGCAGTGCTTGCCCGGTACCGTCGATCCGGGCGAACCAGCGGAGCCCGGCACGGTCCGTTGGCGCGCCGGACCCCTGCTGCTGACGCTGCCACTCTCGGCACTCCGCGCCTGGACAGCCGTTGGCGTGGATGTGCCCACGGGAACACTCGATGCCGACCGCGTCACGCTGCGCAACGGTGATCATGTCGATGGTCTCGTGACCAGTTTCGGATCGACCGTCACGATCGATGTCGATGGTGCGACGAGGACCATTGATGATGAACTCGTCGCGAGCGTGCAGTTCGTGCAGGCTGCCGACCCGCCCGCAACCACCGATCGCCTGCGTGTCTGGGTCGATGATGGTGCGATCATCGATGCGGAGTCGATTGAGCGTGACGGCACGCTCCTGCGGCTGAAGGTCCCGGTGCCGTCGAGCGAGACGCCGTTTCAGCTTCGACTGCGCGTTGATGAAGTGTTGGGCATGGCCACGCCGGCACTGTCGCGGGATGGACTCATCCTGCGCACGCAAGGCGCGGTGCCCAGTGCGACGGCAGGTGCCGCGAGTGCATCAAGGGGGACCGGTGCGTCGGTTGAGACCACTGACCCAAGCGTGACCGACGGTGCGCCGCCGGCGCCGTCCGGGCCGACCACGTCGACGTGGATCGAGCTGCCGGGCATCATGCCCAGCGTGGCATTGGCCAGTCCTGGTCGGCTTGGCTCGATGCAGGCGCTGTTGCGCGGCCCGGGATCATGGTCCATGCCGATCGCGACCGATGGCGTGCTGGTGAGCCAAGTCCTGGTGCCTGACCGCGTGCGTGCAGTGGCCAATCATGCCTTGGTGGTCCGGCAGGCGGGTGTTGCACTGGCCAGGATCGAAGCCCGCTCGAACGTGCGGTCGATGCGCGTGCCGGTCAAGCCCGGCACAGTCGAGTTCGAACTCGTACCCGGCAAGGCTGGACCCGTTGGATGCGTGATGGACCTTGCTGATCTCGTCTTCATCAAGGCTGCGCCGTAGGCCACCCAAGGGCGCGCCAGCCCTGATCCCATCGTTCGATCGTCAGGGTTCCATCGGTCACCGTGACCCGCACGGCACCATCGCGCGCCGTCACGCTGCGTGCAGTCGTGGCATCGAGCCATGCCCATCGATCACGCGCAAGTCGTGCAGGGCCGGTGCTCTGACCGATCCACACTGGTTTCAGGTGTTCGATCAGTGAAGCCACGCCGGGCCGGAAGCTGCCGTGATGCGGGAGTTCCATCAGCATGGTCTTCCCACGCGTGGCGGCGCGATCGATCACCTCACGCACACGCCGTGCACCAGCTTCCTCGATGTCGCCCGTCAGGAGCAAGGCAACCCCGGCGGTGCGGACCAACCAGACGAGGCTGGACTCGTTGCGCGGAAATGGTGCCACGCCGTGATGTGGGTGCAGCGCCGACCATGAACCATGGTCGAATTCCAGCGCATCCTGCGCTTGGATCCCCATGACCATGCAACCGGAGCGCCAGGCGGTCGAGAACACGCGTTCCGATGGCGTACCAGGGCATGCACCCTCGATCACACAGGACGTGGTGGCCAAGCAGGCCACCGGTACACGGTCCATCACGGCTGGCAGCCCATTGAGGTGATCAAGATCGGCATGCGAGAGCGAGATCATCGTGAGCCTGCTGATGCCAAGGGCCCGCAACGCCGGCACGATCGTCCGCGCACCAACATCAGGCACATCGAGGCTCCCGCCATCGACCAACGCCACCGTCTCGCCGTGTTCGACGATCCACGCCGAGCCGTTGCCCACGTCGAGCATGGTGACCCGCAGGTCGAATCGTGCGGGCCACGCCCACCAGACCAGCGCGATCACGGGTGGAGCGAACCAAGTTGGTGCGTTCAGGCCACGCCGGCCTTGACCCATTGCCCGCGGCAGGCGTGGTCGCCGCATGGCCATGACGAGGCACACCAGTGCACCGACACACGCCAGTCCGTGGATGGGTTCCACGCTCCACGCAGCACCCGTCCACATCGCGAGCGTGTCGGCCAAGGTCGCGAAGGCCGCCGCGCACCACGCCGCGGGGATGACGAACCATGATGCGATGGTGGCGCTTGCAGCGGCGGTGATGAGGGCGATGGTGCACAGCGTGACGATGGCTGCCGAGAGTGGCGCAGCCACGATCGAGCCCGGCACGACGAGGGGGGTGATCGAACCGAAGTGATGCATGACGATCGGCGTGCTGGCCAGGCAGGCGATCGTGCCCACGATGAAGGCGGCGAGGCCACCCTCGGTGATCGAGCGGATTCGCGCGTGCCATGAGCCAGCCGGCGCTCCCGCAGCCACCAGGCGATCGGCCCAGGCGTTCGCGATCCGTGGTGCCCGGCTGGCCCACGCCGCAAGCGCCGCCGCGACGACCACGCTGAGCTGGAACCCGATGTCGAGCAGTGCCGACGGCGCATCAACCACCACGATGATCACGACGATCGATGCAGCATGCCAGGCTCGGACGCCGCGACCTGCCCCTGCCATGCCCGAGGCGAGCATGGCCGCCACCGCGGCCCGATCTGCACTGATGCCCGCAGAGGCGCTCAGCATGAAGAGCAGGGCACATCCGACCATCAGGATGGACCTCATCGTTCCATGGCATGGCGTGAGGGCCAGCATCCGACCGGCGAGCGCCAGCAACAGGCCGACGTTGAATCCACTCAGGGCGAGGACATGCGTCATGCCGGTGACCTGGCAGTCGGCGGCGATGTCATCCATCGGCGGGCTGGTCGGCCCGAGCGTCATGGCCACGCACAGCGCCGCGTGTTCCGGTGCCATGTCGGAGACGATCGACTGCAAGGCATGGACCAGATGGTGCTTCCATGACTCGATCGTTCGGGGTTCGTGCCCAACGCGCGTGACCAGATCGTTGGACTCGATGAAGAGCGAACCAAGCACGAAACGCGACCGACCCCAGCGCGACATGTCGTACCCACCCGGATTGCTCGACGGGCGCATGGGTGAGACCCACCCCTTCACCATGACACGGTCACCGATCGCCAGATCGGTGTGCGCGCTGGCGATGCGCGCGTTGATCGTGGCGCGGTCCGGCCACGGTGCACCATCGACGCCATGGATCGATCCGAGCGTGATGCGCACCGCGCGCCGGTCGGCCGCGAGCGGTTCGATGAGTGGATCAGCCAAGCGCGCGGGCTCTGGCGCAGCGACGATCGTGGCGGTCAACGCGACCAGGCTGCGGGCATCCGGATGGATGATCCCCAGCGACTGCATGCATGCGGACCACGCGCGGGCATCCTGCGTGCCGAGCACGAGGCCAAGGCTTGCGCACGCAGTGAGTGCCAGAACCACGACCCCTCGGGTGAGCGGCAGGGAGGCAAGGCACACAGCGGACACGAGAACGAGGACAGCCGCGCATGCTGGCAAGGCTCCACCCCACGCATGCAGCACGGGCGGCGCCAGCCACGCGTGGTGGTCTTGGCCCAGCGCCACCATGGTGCCGGCAGCCAAGGACACAGCACCCGCGGGGAGCACCACGGACGGCGAGACTGGGTGAACCCCATGTGGGGCGGCGTGATCAGCTCTTGGAGAGCTCGCACGCCCGGGCCAGGACATGCGCGCCGCCCCCCTGCTTCAAGGCACGCCGCGCCAGGTCGAGCCCCTCGCGCAGATCGCGCGCCGCTCCCCCGACACGCAGCGCCATCGCCGCATTGAGCGCCAGCATGTCGTGACAGGCATCCATGCGCGTTCCATGCAGGAGCTGCGAGAGCACCTGGGCGGCCTGTTCCGCGCTCGTGGGCGCCAGCGTGAGCGGATCGACCGGATCGATGCCCAGTGCAGCCGGATCGACGACCCATGAGCGAATGCCATCGGGCCCCACCTCGACCACATCAGTGGGCGCACCGATCGAGAGCTCATCGAGGCCATCGCGGCTATGC
>SXGQ01372709.1_pt1 | contig 12710 bp, 10 predicted proteins | sample 3178371 | NCBI WGS metagenome assembly SXGQ01 (sample SAMN11356859, study PRJNA531348) | freshwater metagenome | isolation source: freshwater sample F1-20 | place: China: Fuxian Lake, Yuxi | collected 2017-12-25
CCCTGGAGCAAATTATCAGGGGGTGAAGAAATTTTCCAAAGGAGTCTTTCTTTGGATTCCCGATACTGTGCAATTCATGCGCACTGATGAAATGAAGGTCCTCTGGGGAAACGCAAATGAATTGTGGAGCAGATTTTCCAAGGAATGGACACAGTACGTCAAACAACCAATAACTAATGAGCAAATAGTAGGATTAGCATTGGCAAAAATGAATGGTTGCTTGATGAAAGATACGTCTTTGATGAAATTCAAAAAGTATACTCTAAACAGAAATGTATACAACATAGTTAAATTTTGGGAGATAAATACCCTACGTACATTTACCTCAAAAAGCCTTTACTTGCCTAAAAATCGTTTAACTTTTGCAGAAAAAAGATTTCGGGCAGAGGTAACTTTGCCAGCAAAAAATCTTTATCTTAAGCCTTTCCTTTTTTGTTATTTTCTCCAGAAGTCTTACTTGCTTCTCTTGTATATAAATGTCTCAAGATCCAGAATTAGGTTTTTGACTAAGTCTTATTGGACAAATATTGCTAATAGAATAAATAGTGTTAAAACAAAATGAAAGTAAATAATTTTAAGTTTTGTGCTTGAGTCGCATCATGGTAAGATTTTTTTATGCAAATAGGTGAGATATTCTAAGCTAAGTTCTCTTAATTAATTATACTCAATTGCCACATTCCAGACTGGATAAATTCGGAGTGATGGCTCCAAGTGGAAGAAATGCGTTTAATCATACTTTGAAGCAGCGATAGAGTTATTCAATTGCAGCTAATCGTTGCAATAGCAGGAGGATTCACATAGCGATCGAGCGCTTACGCTTGGAAAGCGTGTCTAGAGATACTTACCGAGGGTTAAGGGAAATTAGTAAAATTGTGAATATCAATATAATATTCGGAATCAAAATAATTGATAGTGCCTTTTGTTGGTTCCATGGCAATAAAATGTCATTTAATAGCATTGGTAGACTCAAAATTTGTTACACATGAAATTTAGTAAAGGATACCTCCCTCTATATCGTACAGTTTAGACTCTAAAACCTTAATTGAAATCAGACAAATTTAGATGTACAGAACTTTTAAGATTATGCTTAGCTCTCTTCCCAATAATTAATTCTCTGTCTGACCATGTGAGAGGACCTTTGGGTTTCTTCAAAGTTAAATTTTCGCTAAATAATTCATCGCCTACCTTCATGTCTTGTTTAAGTGCAAGCCCTCTGCCAAATATTATTCGTATTTCTGAAAGACTGTTAGTTATATCATCTTTATCGTAATTCTCATCTAAAAGCTTTGTCATCGAATCCCGTAAGACACTTACTTTATTTGCTTCTTCAAAGGTAAGTGAAGAATCACTGTCAGGGCCAAATTGCTTTTTACTATAAACAACATGGAATTCTAGCGCTGCCAAGTTAAGAACGACTGAAGCCAGGGCGACGCAAACGTTTCCGCTATGATCACTTAAACCAACATGAGGAAATGATTCTTTTAGCTCCGAAATATAATTGAATCCAACACGCTTGAGTTCTACTGGATAAGAACTTGTACACTGCATAATCACAAACTTACCTTCGTACCCCTTCATAAAATTTCTTATTTTTGATACTTCATCTCTTGTGCTCATACCTATACTCAAAAAAATTTGTGAAAAATTCTTCTTAGCAAAATCCAAAAGTTCCCAATTATCCGCATCTCCCGAAGCAATTTTAACATCTTCTAAACCAAATTTTAGCAACTCATTTGCTGCCCAGGTAGAGAAAGGGGTGCAAAGAAACTTTATATCTTTTTGTTTTGCATGTTCGACAAGTTGTTTCCATTCTTCGGTCGAAAAACTCGTGCGCTGCCAATAGTCATATCTTGATTGATCCTGTGGATAGGTTTTTACTCGAAAAACTTCATTCACAGTAGATTCATACTTTGCATTGTGGTACTGAAATTTTACAAAATCTAGATTCGCCTCTTTGCATGCATCTATCATAGACATTGCCACTCCAAGCGAACCATCGTGTGACAAACCAATTTCGCCGATTAGTAATGTCTTAGACATCTTCCTCAATCCTTTTACTTGATAACTAACTATGTAAAATCTTTGAAATCAAACTAGCAATTCTAGACCCTGCCTGTCCATCACCGTAAATGTTCGAGGGTTCATAAAATGCTCGGCTTAACTGCTCAGCTATTGCAGATCGAATCATGTTTGACGAAAAGTCGACGTCAATCACATTTTTACCCCTTTCTCTATTTTTCTGTCGGCCACCAATATTCACTGCAGGTGTGCCTATCAATGAGCATTCCCTGATTGCCACCGAGGAATTACCGATAATACACCTTGCTTTACCAAGAATTTGCAAAAAAACATTGGGATCGATATTCCTTTCAAAGTGAACGTTTCTTAACTTTCCGGACTCTCTTGCACTTGAAATCTCCCTTATTAGATCGTCGCTTCCACTATCTGAGTTTGGCCAAATCCAGAGGGCTGGAAAATTAAGTTCATCTATTACATCGATTGTTTGTTGTATCTGCTTTCTTGGAGCAATAATACAGTCAGTTTCTGGGTGCTGAAGTACAACAATAAAGTTGTCCTGGAATAACTGGTCGACTTTGAGTCCTATTCCTCCTAGATTTAGTTCATATAAGTCATCTATTGCTCCGAGTTTGACAAGGTCCAAGGAAGGACACCCTGTAACAAAAATAGAACTAGGATTTAATCCGCAAAGTTCAAGATTCTTGGCAGCTCCTTGTGTAGAAACAAAATGATAATCGCTTAAGAGAGAATTAGCAAATCTCACCTTATTATCAATATTGCCAGAGACTTCACCGCCTTGAAGATGAAATGTCTTTCTGTTTAAGTAGGAACTCGCTATGCTAGCAGCTATTGTTTCATGTCTATCCGCAACAACTAAAACTCCATCTATATGACAATTAAGCAAATAATCAGCAATCGCTGTCATGCTTGTTGCAGTCGTTTTTATCATACTTGAATCAGTTGACGTATCATGCTGCGATTCTATTTTCCAAGAAACCTTCAAGGAGTCTTGATCCAGATAACTAGCAAGTCTTCCAAATTTTGGAGACGCTGCAGAAGCGGTAAGGATGATATGTGAATCAATCGTTTGATTTTTTTCAAGTTCTATAAGAACAGAACGAACCCTTGAGTAACTAGCTCGAGCTGACACAATTGTAGCTAAGGATTTCATACTTAACACTTTACATTAGATTCTTTAAAAATACTACGACAAGGCTCTTAATAAAAGTCAATATGAAGTTATAGCTCAAAAATGTTACCCTTTGAAATATTTTTTACCGAGACAAGCTCAAAAATAGATTTAAAAGCTGCCACGAAAAATATCACTCTTCACCTCTGTGTCAGCTTTTCTTGCGATTATTTTCCTCAGTTGATTAGCAATTTTAACACACAGTACACTTAGACATGGAAATTTTGAAATCGGGCTCTATTTTAAAAGCTTTATTTATTGGAACCGATGATGTCTTTTTGGCTATTCGAAACATAATTCCAACCAATTATGACCTAAGACATGAAACTTCACTAGAGGCTTTTCTAAAGAATCCATCTTCGATCCAAGTAATTATTGACAGTTCAATAAAGGAAGTTATTGACCTGAATCTTTTGGCTCTACAGAACGTCCGCATTGTAGCTTCTGCCTCTACTGGTACAAATCATATAATTTCACATTCAAGCAAGGAATGTAAGTTAACGGTTTTTTCTTTACGAGACATACCAGATGTTCTAAATGAACTTACATCTGCAGCCGAATTTTCTTTCGGTGTTTTGCTTTCTTTAGCAAGGAATATCACTGCAGCAGCAAATTCAGTAGATAGCGGATATTGGAATAGAAGTAACTTTCCTGGGGTAGTTATTAATAAAAAAAGTTTGGGTATTATCGGAATGGGTCGTATTGGGCAAGCCATGGCAAAATATGCTGAATCATTCGGGATGAAAATCAATTATTATGATCCTTTTAAATCAGGAGTAAAAAATTATGAACAATTTTCTTCATTAGAAGAACTCGTAGGGGTTTCAGACTTTATTTCTTTGCATGCCCCATACACTCCATCTAACAAACAAATTCCAATTATCACGAAAGCTATTTTTAGAGGATTCAAAATCGGTTCATTTTTTATAAATACATCACGAGGCGAGCTAATTGATGAAGCAGGTTTAATTTTCGCTCTACAAGAGGGAATAATAAAAGGGGCAGCAATTGATGTAATTCAAGGGGAACCCGAAATACGACAAAATATTCTGTACAAGTATAAACAGTCAGAGCAAGCAAATATAATTTTCACGCCACATATCGCCGGTTACAGCCCTGAGAATGTAAAACGGGCAACAATCGGAATGTTGAATTTCTTAGTTAAAAATGTCGAGAAGAATCTCATCCCATGAAACATTATGAGATTGCTAATTTTCTCTATAAATTAGGCATTCGGAAAATCGTTGGCGTTGTTGGTGGGGGTGACTCTTTTGATATTATTAACTCCTTCATGAATCTTGGAGGAGAATTTCATTCAACTCCAACAGAATTTTCAGCTCCTATTATTGCAGGAAGCATGAATCAAGTAGGTATTTGTGAATTGACTGCGGCTTCTATCTCTATTCGTGGCCCAGGAGTTATTGCAAGTGCACCTGGACTATATTTTAATCGGCTAGAAGACTTGCACTCAATAAGCATTTCTGAGAGCGTTGCAAAAAAGGATGAACAGTTTAATTTTCATAAGAGTCTTGATCTGTCTACTTTATTAAAATCTATAGGTTTTGTCTCTAATGAAGATCTGGACTTTGAAACTTTTTCGAGCACAAATTTAAAATTTAGTGGTGAAAGTTCGGGGTACCACTTTACGACAAAACAAAATTCAGTATTCAGTTACATTAAAAATAAAAATGAAATGTGTTTTTTTGAGAAATGTATTGAAATGAAACACAGCTTTATAAATGAAAACTTTATATTAGTAATTGGTAAACGAAGTGCTCAAATTTTACAATCAGATGATTCAATCCTTGATAAACTTCCACACTTTTTAACTCCAGCCGCTTTACCCTATTGCAATCTCCAATCAGATACTTTCTTGGGAGTCTGGACAGGCACTGAACAATTTAAGAGTGAGTTTCTTGAATTAAATGTTCTTAAAAACACGACAATAGTAAGAGTTGGAGTTATGAAACGAGAACTTTTAACTCTCAAAGAAAATATTCCCCACGTGGATATCGAGGTTGATTCATTCTTTGAATTAATCAAGCAACCTGACGTCTTCGCCTTGAAGTATCAGGAGGTGTTACGTTCTGATAATGTCACTCTTAATCAATATCGGAACAAAATTGCTGATCAGGCTGGAAACTGGAGCGCGTACTCAGTTATACGTGCTTTGAATGAAATTGAAAGACAAGTTAATTTTGCAATAGATGTAGGAAGTTTCGCAACAATAGCAGAAACGTTCCTTCGGCCTCCACGCAAAAAAAGTATTTTTGGACCTTTCATTAGTAAATTTATGGGAACAGCCATTCCAATATCTATTGGAATTAGTTTTGGAGAGCCTAATATCCCCATTATTTGTCTAATCGGTGAAGGGGGGCTTGCAGCATCAATGGGTGAATTACCAACTCTTTCTGATTTAAATTTGCCAATTTGTTTGCTTATTTTTTCTGATGGAACTATGCATAGCATCATCGATCGCAAGAATTTGTCTCCTGAAGCTAAAATGTTGTTTGCACCTCCAAATTTTGATGTAATTCAGAAAATGCGGATGCCAAATTTTCCGTTTTACAAAGCATCGTCTCTCCGCGAACTTCAAAAGCTCCTACAGGCTTGGGACTATAATTCACCTTTAGCAATTTTTTTACAATTCGATAGTCTAACTTATGCCAAGGGAGTTGAACTTTTAAGGTGAATTTTTTAGTTTTGGGATATGGAAGTATTGGCAAGCGGCACGCTAAGAATCTCGTAACTTTAGGTCATAGAGTCCGAGTAGTTGAACCTATCAGTAAGCGAAGATTAGAAGCTCGAGAAGATGGTCATATTTCGTACAAATCATTGATTGGCGTTAATTCTTTGTCGAGTGTTGATGCGGTTCTAATTTGCACGCCTCCAAAGTTTCACGTGAGCCAAACTCTTTGGGCACTTAAGGCTGGCTTAAAAGTTTTCTTGGAAAAGCCTATTGGTATCACACTAGAGGAATGCCTTGAAGTCTTAAACTTAGATCATCGTCATGTTTTTGTAGGATACAACTACCATTGGAATCCACAAGTAATTGAGTTAAAGAGGCGAATTAGTCAAGAGTCTATGGGTAAACTATATTACTGCCAGATGTCCATGGGAATGAATTTAAAGGATTGGCATCCATGGGAAGACTATCGAACTTTTTTTATGTCTAGCAAAGCTCTCGGAGGAGGGGCTCTGCTTGATGAGAGCCATTTTCTAGAACTTGCTATTGATTTTTTTGGACTTCCACTTTCCATATCAAGTAATCAGAACAAACTAAGCACTTTAGAGATTGACTCAGATGACTATGTATTCACACAATTACAATATGAAAATCTAACAATTGATATAAAGCTCGATTTGTTTCGAAGACCACATGAATCTAAAATAGAAGTTTACGGTGCTCAAGGATCACTAATCTGTGACTTCATACAGCATACAAATACCATAGTTAGCGATACCGAGCCAGAAGCTCCTCTAACTAGTTCAGAAATTTTTCAATACGAAAGAAATGACATTTTTCTTGACATGATTAAATCTTTTATAGCTTTTGTCAATTTTCCAGAAACCAAAGCAACCGTTCCCTATGAGAGGGGGATTCAGGTTATGATGCTCATTGAGAAAATTAGAGAGGCGTCACTGAAGCGGAGTGTATTAAACATTGAAAAATAATAGGCAATTACAGATTGTGTGCCTTATTCCTGCAAGAAAAGGTAGTAAGGGCTTGCCAAGAAAAAATCTGAAACGAGTAGGATTTTTGACACTCGTAGATAGAGCAATTCGAGTCGCAAGGCAAATTGGATATCCAGTACAAATAATTCTAAGTAGTGACGATGATAAATTAATCAAAAAATATAAGTCGAAGGTTGATATTGTCATTCGCCGAGATGATGGGTTAGCTCAAGATGATTCGTCTATAGTTGATGTAATTCATAATGCAGTTCAAATTCATGGTTCGATAAACGATGACACCTTATTTATGTTATTAGAGCCATCCAGTCCTAATCGAAAAGCTCAAGATTTGCTTGAAGGAATTGAAAAGCTCCTTAAATTTGAATGTCAAGCACTTGTCACGGTGAGCAAAGTTGATGAAAAATTTCATCCAGCAAAAATTCTAAGATTGACAAGTAAAAGCAAATTAACTCACTTCTTGAAAAACGAAAACCACATTACAAATCGACAGGATATTAAACAAAATCTTTACTACAAAAATGGAATATTATATATTTACCGGGGCTCTGCTCTAAAAACCTTGAAAACTACTCTTCCACCCGACACTTGCTACGTTATAACTAAAAGACACGTATCAAATATTGATTACGATGTCGATCTGTGGATTGCTCGAAATATTTATTTACGGGATTTATTTAACTCGCTAAAAAGTCGTTTATTCGAAAAGACTAATCGCCTTTTGTTTGATTCACGGTAAATGTCTACGGATTTAGGGATATGGGTTGGTCTTTATATTTTTCTAGCCCTGCCTGGTCCGGCTTAAGCTCCCCCGCATCCTAATTATAGCGGGCCTACTCTTGCTTCATTCCTGCCCTCATGAAGTTCGGCACGGTAATGCCAAAGAGAGGATCTGCGGTGAATCTTAGTATGAAGCAGCGATAGAGTTATCCTATTGCTGCTAATCGTTGCAATAGCAGGAGGATTCGCATAGCGGCCGAGTGCGCACGCTTGGAAAGCGTGTGTAGGGAAACCTACCGAGGGTTCAAATCCCTCATCCTCCGCCCTTTATTTCAAAACAGTTTTGAAGTACTCCACAGTTTTACCTAGCCCTGCCCGACGCTTAGTGACAGGTTCCCAGCCAAGAAAATCTCTTGCCTTATCTATCTGTGGCTCTCTCTGCTTCGGATCATCCCCAGGGAGTTTTTTCATCTCTATCTTGGATTTACTGCCTGTTAACTCGATAATTTCTTTGGCCAACTCCAACATATTTATTGGTTCTGGATTGCCAAGGTTTATCGGCTGATGAATGCCTTCCTTAAAGAAGAGTTTTATAAATCCATCTATTAAATCATCAACATAACAGAAACTCCTGGTTTGAGTACCATCTCCATAAACTGTTAGAGACTCACCTTTTAAAGCTTGAACAATAAAATTGCTAACTACTCGCCCATCATCTGCTGCCATTTTTGGCCCATAAGTATTAAATATTCGAGCAACCCTTATATCTAGACCAAATTGACGATGGTAATCAAAAGTTAGTGTCTCTGCAGCCCTCTTGCCTTCGTCATAGCAAGATCTAATTCCAATGGGATTAACGTTGCCCCAATACTCCTCATACTGCGGGCTAACTGTTGGGTCACCATAGATCTCAGAGGTTGATGCTTGAAAGAATCTTGCCCCAGTTCTTTTGGCAAGACCGAGCATATTTATAGCTCCATGAACGCTAGATTTAAAGGTTTGGACTGGATTTCTCTGATAGTGAATTGGGCTTGCCGGACAGGCTAAATTAAAGATTCCATCGACTTCAACATAGAGTGGGAAAGTCACATCATGGCGCTGTAATTCAAAATCTGGATTACTTCGAAGATGTGCAATATTTCGCTGATCTCCGGTATAAAAATTATCAACTGCTAAGACGTTATGTCCTAAAGATAATAACTTTTCACATAAATGTGAGCCCAAAAATCCTGCTCCACCGGTTACTAAAATACGCATTGAGAAACCTTATCTCTAGATATCTAGACCGATGTACTTAGTCTGAAGGAATTCGTGAATGCCATCAAAGCCGCCCTCGCGACCAAGGCCTGATTGCTTATTTCCTCCAAAGGGAGCGGCAGGATCAGAGATCATTCCTCGATTGATAGCAACCATTCCAGAGTCAATCGCCTCTGCGATGCGAATTGCGCGACCTAGCTCACCTGAGTAGACATAACTGATTAATCCAAAGTCGCTCTCATTAGCTAGTTTGATCGCCTCTTCATCACTTTCAAATGTAACGATAGGAGCAACTGGGCCAAAGACTTCATACTTTAGGATCTCATTTGATTTATCAACTGTTAGAACTGTTGGTGGATAAAAAGCTCCGTGGCCCTCTGGCATAATCCCGCCAGTTTCAACTATCGCTCCACCCTTAACTGAGAGCTCTACTAGCTCTGCAATCTTATTGCGTTCTTTAATTGAAACGCTTGCTCCAAGTTGAGCGCCTGCCTCACGCCCTGGTGCCATCTTGAGCTCTGACATTGCTTTAGCAAACTTCTTTGTAAATTCTGCTGCGATACTTTTATGAACATAGATTCGATTGGCAGCAGTGCAGGCAGCCCCGCCATTTCTCATCTTGGCAAGCATTAAACCTTTTACCGCTTCATCAATATTTGCATCATCTAGAACTACAAATGGTGCATTGCCGCCAAGTTCCATTGAGCATCTAATGACTCGATCTGAGGATTCTTTAAGAAGGATGCGACCAACCTCTGTTGATCCGGTAAATGAAAGATTCATAACTCTTGGGTCATGGAGCATTCGACTAACCATGGGCCCTGCTGGAGTTGGAGTAATTAGATTTACTACTCCTTTTGGCACTCCAGCTCGCTCTAAAATATCAACAATTGCCATCGCTGTTAGTGGTGTTTCAATTGCAGGTTTTAGAATTACAGTACAACCTGCCCCAATTGCTGGGCCAATCTTTCTTGTTGCCATACCTGCTGGAAAATTCCAAGGAGTAATTAGAAGTGAGACTCCAATTGGTTGATGGGTTACTAATATTCTTTTATCTCCACTTGGTGACTTTCTAAAATCCCCTGTAACCCTTACCGTCTCCTCGCTAAACCAGCGGAAGAACTCAGCGGCATATAAAATCTCGCCCTTTGCATCGCTAACAACTTTTCCATTCTCTCGAGAAACTAGTTCTGCTAATTGATCAGCCTCAGACACCATAATTTCAAATGCCTTGCGCAGAATCTCAGCTCGATACCTTGGAGCTGTTTTTGCCCATTCTGGAAACGCTCTATGAGCAGCTTCAACTGCAGCGTCGCACTCTTTCTCACCTGCGGTTTGAATCTCTGCAATCACGCTGCCATCACTTGGGTCATAGACGGGAACAGTTCCTGTGCCCTTAACCCACTTGCCATCGATATAGAGATCGGTTTTTAGCGCCATAGGCTCAGAGCATACGCCTCTTCCATGCTAAAGCGCTATTTTCATCAGCACGCTGGAGTATTGAATTTTGAGGCCCAAGTTAATGGTTTAACTATCATTTAATTTTCAATCATAATCAATTTCCTAGATGCTGGAAAAGTTCGTGACCAAAAAGGTTCTGTTTTTAAAAGCTTAAAAAGTATTCCACTTACTTGGTAGAGCATCTTCGTTAAGGAAATTATCAGAAGCAAAAACCAATTGTGAGAGGTCCGCACGAATGCAAGGTCTGAGAAAAGCTCCCCACCAATAGAAAGAGCTATTATTAAAGATGTGATGTCGACATGAAGCAAATTGAAGTAGCCTTACTTTCGATGAACGATCTCGCGTATGTGCGACATATTCTATAGACCTACCCCTAAAATCTAATTGCCTGCTAATCGTCTCTCGGTCTGTCGAAAAAATCAAAAACTTTATACTTTTACATTGTGAAATAAGATGGTCTATCGCACTCTGCCAATCAGTCAAATCCTTTTGGCGTCCGTCACGGGCGTGTGCACTTGGTTTTGCTGACTCTGAATAGGTTCGAATTCCCACAGCAACACAGTCTAAATTACTATTTGCAATCTCTCTAACTTCAGGACTATCGTAAGTGACTAGCCAACTGCTTATTTCATTAACTATCAGTCTCTGGTTGTCTTCAAAGTACTTTGGACTCTGCCAGTAACCATGGACTATTAAGGTTTCTGCGCTTTGTTTCAATAGAGGAAAACTGAATTTATTACTAGTCTCATAAATATAATCTGAATTCAACAATGAAGCCAGTCTATGCCCAAACTTTGGTGACATAAGAGTTGATGCCTTTTCAACCGATAAAAGACTCATAGCCTTTGACACTTTCGGTGCATCGTAATCATGTATGAGTTTTTCTATTTCAAGCTTCCGCCTATATCGAAAGTCCGAGGAAAACCCAATTCTACGATCTATGAATAATTCTGCAGAATTTATTAATTGTAGATTTCTTAAAAAAGCGTACTGAAACAATTGATTCCCGAGTCCGCCACGCAATATTGATTCAATTCGCATGAGTCACTACCTAGTTTGCCATTCAGAGATTAGATCGCTGAAAATTGAATCAAGGTCCTTCTTAACACTCCAATTAGGATATCTTGAAAGTAATTTACTATTTGAGGTGTAATAAACTCTATGGTCCCCCGAGCGCGTTTCTGGGTGTTCAATTAGATCAAAGTTAAGTTTGTAATCTCTTTTCAACTTTTCTGCAGCTTCGATGATGGAAGTGCTGTTGTCATACCCTCCTCCTAGGTTAAAAACTTCACCCTGGTTAGGCGATTCAATTACACACTCAACAAGTTTTGCAATGTCTTCAACATGTAAGTTATCTCTAACTTGCTTGCCTTTATATCCGATAATTTTGTAACTCTTTTTACGTATCGCTGCTAAAACCAAGAAACTTAGGAAGCCATGCGCTTCGACAGCACTATGGTTTGGGCCTGTTAAGCATCCACCCCTAAGAACCGTAGTCTTCATGCCAAAATTTCTGCCATATTCTTGAACCGCCAAGTCAGCATAAGTCTTTGAAACCCCAAAGAGAGAATGGGTGCTCTGATCTATAGTTTGAGATTCGCTTATACCGACACCATATTCAATTCCAGAAAATTCATATCTACTCTCAAGTTCAACGTATGGAATATCGTTAATAGAATCTCCATAAACTTTGTTTGTAGAAAAGTGTATAAATATTGTATCCGGACAATGCAATCTACATGCTTCTAGCAAATTGAGTGTTCCATGTGCGTTAACATCAAAGTCAAGGAATGCATTAGTGGCAGCAAAGTCATGTGATGGTTGTGCTGCTGTATGTATAGTTGCGTCTGGCTTTACATCGGCTATCAGTCTTAAAATTTCACTTCGGTTCGCAATGTCAACGTCATGATTTTCAAATTTCCTATAAGTCTCTTCCAGCCTCGAAAGTCTCCATTTGGTGCTTGCACTATCTCCAAAGAATTTTTTTCTTGAATCATTTTCGATTCCAATGACTCTGAACTTACGCCGGAGAAAGAATTCCGATATTGCACTCCCTACCAGGCCGCCTGCTCCGGATACTAATATTGAATTCATTTACCTCTACTTCTCCTAAGAGGCACCTAAAAAATGGGTCTGGATTATCATTACAAAAACCAAAGTGCCTAGGAAGCTTTGATCCAGTTTCCGATGACGGTAGGGGGCTTTTCCCACGGTAGGAGAGCATACGCGTAAAAAGGGGGGCGTAGAATGGGCAACTACCGTGGCTAAATCCTGGACAGATGGTGCGCCGAGCCCCAAGGCGCTTCAAGAACATGCGCACTTGAGGGACCCTTTCACCTACCGTTTAAAGAAGTTTTTCCTTGGCGCTCCA
>SXGQ01488466.1_pt1 | contig 12710 bp, 11 predicted proteins | sample 3178371 | NCBI WGS metagenome assembly SXGQ01 (sample SAMN11356859, study PRJNA531348) | freshwater metagenome | isolation source: freshwater sample F1-20 | place: China: Fuxian Lake, Yuxi | collected 2017-12-25
GCTACGTTGTGGATCACATACTTCTGCAACTGCAGCCAGTCGGCACGCTGGACCAGCGTGCTGAACTTGGTGCCGATTTCCATTTGGCCGGCGTTGGCCACTTCGTGGTGGTGCACTTCAACCGGGATGCCCAAGGATTCGAGAATCAGACACATCTCTGAACGCATGTCCTGGCCTGAATCCACCGGGGGCACAGGAAAATAGCCGCCCTTGACGGCGGGGCGGTAGCCCTTGTTGCCGTGCTCGTAGTTCTTGCCCGTATTCCAGGCAGCTTCCTCGGATTCAATTTCGAAAAAAGCACCGCTCATCTCATTGCCCCAGCGTACGCTGTCGAATACGAAGAATTCGGGCTCCGGTCCAAAATAGGCGGCGTCGCCAAGCCCGGAGGCTCGCATGTAGGCCTCAGCGCGCTTGGCAAGCGAACGAGGGTCGCGCTCGTAGGGCTTGCCGTCGCCCGGCTCGATCACATCGCAGGTCAGAATCAGGGTCGGCTCTTCAAAAAAAGGATCGACGTTGGCGGTGTTGGTGTCGGGCATGAGCAGCATGTCCGAGGCTTCAATGCCCTTCCAACCCGCGATGGACGAACCGTCGAAGGCGTGACCCGAGATGAACTTGTCCTCATCAAAGTGGGACACCGGCACCGAGACGTGTTGCTCTTTGCCGCGGGTATCGGTGAATCGAAAATCAACAAACTTGACGTCGTTGTCCTTGACCATCTTCATCACGTCGGCGACGCTCTTGGGCATGGGGTTTTCTCCTGGGGGCTTTCGGGTTCAAGTCAGGCCGGCACCGTCTTGGGGCCGGTCAAGCGCAGTTTTTTGGCGCAGATAAGAACTTTAGCAGGGACCATGCCAGATCCCGGGGTTATCCCCGGTTTCGTGCCGCAGGGCGCGCGGCGGGCTCACTGCTTCAAGCCACACCAACCCGGTGCAAGCAAATTTCAACGCACTATTTCAGGGCCCAAAGAGACCCCAAACTGGTGCAATCTGTCTTTTAGGCTGGTGTAGGCCGCATGGGTGGCAGCCTCCGACCCCTTGACGCCCAGTTCAATGTGGCGCCCCCACTGGGGATGGTCCACGCTGGGCAGGCTGAACACCTTGACCCCGACGTGCTCGGCCTCCAGGGCCTGCATGAGCGGCGTCAGGCTGGCCTCCATGGCTCCGAAGACGATCACCGACCGCTCGGTCTGCCGGTGCCGGCCATGGAAGTGGGCGTAGGGCCCGTCCAACAGGTGTTCGATCATGGGCCAGGCCATCACCGGAAAGCCTGGTACGAAGTGCAAGCGCCCCAGGCTGAAGCCGGGGATCTTGTTGTACGGGTTGGGGATGATCTCCGCGCCCACCGGGAACACACCCATGTTCAAGCGGTGCACGTTATCGGCGCGGTCTGGGTCGAACAAAGTCCCCTGCTCGGTCGCCACGTCTTTCATCCGCTCGATGATGAGGTCTCGGGCCTCGGGGTGAAGGGCCAGTTCCAGCCCCAGGGCTGCTGCGGCGCATTGCCGTGTGTGGTCGTCGGGTGTGGCGCCAATGCCGCCGCAGGAAAACACCACATCGGCACTGGCCGCTGCATCTCGCAGCACGGCGGTGATGCGCTCACGGTCATCGCCCACATAACGGGCCCAGCCCAGCTGCAGCCCACGGTCGGCCAGCAGTTCGATGACCTTGGGCAGGTGCTTATCCTGGCGCTTGCCCGAAAGGATCTCGTCGCCGATGATGATGAGGCCGAAGTTCATGCTGCAGGTGGACGGCTGGGGCGGCTAAGGGGGCCAGAGTTTGGGGGGCCGAGCCGGCCAGCGCCAGGGGGAACCGGATCCAGAATTTCACCCTCGGTGGTCACGCGGTAGCGCTGCAAGGCGGCCAACAGGTAGTGGGCAAACCACAGCGACGTTAGGGCGAACACCGCGGTATACAACCAAATCGAGGCCACCATCACCAAAGGCGCCAGCACCAAGGTCAGCGCACTGAAGGCCCACACTGCCCCAGGCGCGGCGCCCATCAGGCCCGAAACCACCCCGATGGCCAGCAGGGGCCCGCGATGGGCGCGCATCAAGGCCGCTCGCTCTTCGGGCGTGGCGTGGTCTGCCAAGACATCAAAGCTCATTACCTGCATCGCCAACCAACCCCATACCAAGGGCGGCATCACCAACAGCATGGGCGGAACGAGCCACAGCGGGATGGACAGCAAGAGCACCAACACCGCCAAGACCGACAAGCCCAGCGAGCGCACCAGCGACCACCACACTGGTGAGCCCTTGCGACGCTCGAGGAGCGGGAAACGCCGCTGCACCACGAGCTTGACCAGGGCGGGGGTCATGAACTGAGCTACGACCATAAGACAGGCCACCACCAACACCGGCAGTATCGCGGCCACCAACAGCAAGGGCGCCAACACCGCCTTGAATTTCGGTGCACCCAGCACTTCCAGCCACTTCAAAGCCGCGTCAAGCACGGCCGACATCTCCAGGGCCTCCTGCACGCCAGACACCGCTTGTTCCCAAAAGGCCCAGCTCAGCGCGCCACACACGCCCATCAGCAACAACAGGGGCAAGAGGGATAGGCCCACCACGCGAGGCATCAGGCCATAGGCCAATGAACGCAGCAGGGCATCGAGCACAGCGGTCATGCGCGCCCCAACAGCCGCTTGAGCCCCAGCCATTGCTGAGTCCAAAACCCCTGCCCGTAGTCGCGTCCGCCATGCTGGGGCAACTGGTCGCGCAGCCCCGTGGCCGGATAGTCTGGACTGTGATCGGCGGTGCCCAACAGGCAGTCCCAAACCGCAAACAACACACCATAGTTCACGCCGCGCACCGCCCGCGTGCGCTGCCCATGAAATTGCTCAAGCGGTTCGATGGCATGGTGGCGCCGGTGGAACTTGGGGCTGACCACGAGTTGATCACCCCAAGAGCCAAAACTCCAACGCACATTGGCGTGCGACAGGTTCTCCACCAACTGCATCACCACCACCACTGCCACGAACTGCGCGGGGGCCACGCCGATCACCAAGCCTGCGAACACGAAGACCGCGTCGTGAATCACGTCGTCCAGCAGATGGTTGCGATTGTCTGTCCAGGCCGTCATATGGCGCTGGCTGTGATGCAGGGCATGCAGCTGCCACCACCACGCCCACCGGTGCTGCGCCCAGTGCAGCAGCCAAGCCAAAAAGTCAAAGGCTACCAAGTAAATTAAAAAAGACACCCAGGCCACGTCGCTGACGCCGGGCCACAGCGCGTCCAAATGCCAGCTGGGCAGCCCCCACGTGCGCAGCAGGCCCAGGCCACTGCTCCAAAGAGGCTCCAAGGTGATGAACAGCGCTGCACGGAACAAGCCCAGCCGATGGACCACCGTGTAGATCACGTCGGGCAGCACCGCCGCCCGCACTGCGGCCCTGTCTGATGGCGCTACAGGCTCCGCCGGCCACAGGCGCTGCAGCGGCACCAACACCAGGGCCACCACGGCCAGCTGCACCACGCCCACCATGAACCACAAGGCCGCCCCATAGCCTTCTTCAATCTGCGCATCCAAACCGAGGGCCAGCATGAGCGGCAGGATCAGGTGTTCAAACACCGCTTGCTGCGCTGAGTCCCACCACTCCATCATCAGCGTCCTAAGGGCTCCAAAGGCGCCAGGCGCGAAAAGGCCGCGCCGTGCACCGGATGTTCGCGCAAAGTGCGAAAGCAAAAGCCCTTGGCCTTCAAGCCTTGGACCAGGCGCTCCAACACAGCCGGCGCCCACGGGTCCTGCCGGTCCCAGATGCCCAGATGCGCCACCAACACATCTCCCCCACGAATATCACGCAAGGCCTTTTGTAGCAATTGTTCATTGGGAAAACGCGCGCTGTCGAGTTCGTCGCCCAGAAACCCTGCCGGCGACCATCCCACGTGCTCAAACCCACAGGCCCGAGCGGCTTCCTGCAGGCCTTCGTTGGTGCGCCCAGCCGGTGCACGAAAGGCCGCCGCCATGCGGTGGCCGGTCATCTCCAGCAGGCGCTGCGCCGGCTTGCGCAGCTGCTCGCAGTAGGCCTGGGCATCAGCCGAAACCACCTGACCCCGCTGAGGACCTTGGGTCACCTTAAAGCGCCAGGGGCCGTTGGGGGCAGACTGGGGCAGCAGCACCCAATGGTCCCAGGTGTGCGAAGCGAAGGCGTGGCCCTCGGCCACTCGGGCCCGCCACCACGGCGCCCATTGCTCGTCTAGGCTATGGCCAGCGCCATGCGTGCGTTCGCGAGCCACAAAAAACGTCACCGGTACCTCGTGGCGCTTGAGGACTTCGGCCACCCAATCGGCCACGCCCATATGCCCCGTGTCGAAGGTCAAGTACACCGGCTTGTTACAAGCCGCAGCCCAGGTACTCAGCCCCATCAACAGAGCCAACACCATTTGAGGCAGGGCGCGGCCCGGCAACAACAAGGCCATGGGCGCTTGCGCTAGATGCGCCCAGCGTGCGCCAGGGTCCACACCCCATGCGGCGAACGGCCGACCAGGACTTGGCGCACGATGCGTTTGTCTTCGGTGTCGATGTAGGTCAGTTTTCGCGCCCAACGGCAGGTGACCAGCAAGGTGCGCTGATCCGACAGCAACTCCATGCAATCTGGGCCACCGGGTGCGGCGTACTGGTCCAACACCGCCAGCGTTTGCGTATCGATCACGCTGATGGTGTTGGCCACGCGGTTGCTGACAAACACATGGCGCTGGTCCCCCCGGGCCCGAAAGGCGTGGGCGCCTTTGCCGGTAGTGATCCGCTTGATCAGCTTGGGTGTGGCGCCACTGACGTCGTAGGCCTCCACCACATCAGCGCCTGTCATGCCGATCAGCAAGGTGCGGTCGTCGGCGCTCAAGTACAGGTCGGCCGGCATGCGCCCGATCGGCACCGTGTAGCGCACCGATTGGGTGGCCAGGTCCAACGACACCAGCTGGTCGCTGTCCTGCAAGGTGACATAGACCACCCGGCTCTGGCTGTCGATCATCAGGTGACTGGGTGTCTTGGCGGCGTGCACCCGCCTGGCCAAGGCCAAAGGCGCGTCGATGTTCTGGGGTTGCCAGCGGTAGATGTCGATGTGGTCCAAACGGTTGGCCGCGGTTACAAACCACTTCATGTCCGGCGAAAACCGCAGATGATAAGGATCGATGATCTGGCGTAGCGTTCTTTGCACCTGCGCTCCCACCGGATCAATGAAGGTCAGGGAGTCGGAGGCGGCGTTGGCTACGATCACGCTCTTCTCATCGGGCGTGAGATACAGATGATGCGGCTCTTTGCCGGTGGGCACGCGCTGGCGCTGGGTGTGGGTGATCGGATCGATCACGCTCACGTCGGCATCCAGGGAGTTCAACACCAAGATGGGCGTGGGGTCCGCCGTTCGGCCGGGAGTGGCGGGCGCCCCGCTGGCGGGAGCCTTGGCGCCGGCGTCTCCCGCCTGTGCAGCCGCCGCAAGCGCAACGCCCTTGATCAGGCAAGCCGCGCCGGACTGCAGCAACTCGCGCCGTGACTTCAGCTGGGTCATCAAACCGCTGCGCCTACTCGTCATCGCCGAAGATGCCACCCAGCACAGCGCCACCGGCGACCGCCCCAAGTACCGAGCCCTGCTCCTTGGAGCCGCCCATTTGGGGGGCTGCAGCAAAGATGCGCGAGGCCAGCCGTGAGAAGGGGATGCTCTGCAGCCAGACCGTTCCCGGGCCCGTCATCTTGGCGAAGAACAGGCCCTCGCCACCAAACAGGGCCGTCTTGATCTTGCCCACATACTGGATCTCGAAGTTCACGTTGGGCGTGTAGGCCACTACACAGCCGGTGTCGATGAACAGGGTTTGACCGGGTTGGAGTTCGCGCTGGATGACGGTGCCGCAGGCGTGCACGAAGGCCAAGCCGTCGCCCTCAAGCTTTTGCATGATGAAGCCTTCACCGCCGAAGAAGCCCACAGACAAACGCTGCTGAAAGTGGATGCCTAGCGACACCCCGCGCGCAGCGCACAGGAAAGAGTCTTTTTGGCATATGAGCAGCCCGCCCATTTGCTTGAGGTCCATGGGCAGAATCTTGCCCGGGTAGGGGGCTGCAAAGGCCACGCGCTGCTTGATCGCGGCGTTGTTGGTGTAGACCGTTGTAAAGAGCGACTCGCCGGTGATCAGCCGCTTGCCCGCGCCCAAGAGTTTGCCGAAAAAACCCGCCTGCTGCTGGGAACCATCGCCGAAGACGGTGTCCATGCCGATCCCGGCGTCCATGAACATCATGCTGCCGGCTTCTCCAACGGCCGCTTCGCCGGGGTCCAGCTCGACCTCGACCAGCTGCATTTCCGAACCCTTTATCTCGAAATCCACCACATCCATGGCCATCTTGTGCGCTCCGTATTGATGCCGGGCACCGCCCGACGCAAACTGAAATGGTACCGAATCTCCATGACGAATCCCGGACCCCTTCATAATTCCACAATGAGCGAGCTTGGTGCGCCGCGCCCTTCCGACCGCCATGTGCAGTCCTTTGCCCGCGGCCTGCAGGTCATCTGCAGCTTCAATGCGGCCCACCCGGCCCAAACGCTTTCAGAGGTGGCAGCCGGCACCGGGCTGACCCGTGCAGGAGCTCGGCGCATTTTGCTGACGCTTCACGGCTTGGGCTATGTGCAGATTGAGGGTCGCCACTTTCGCTTGTCGCCGCGCATCCTGGATCTGGGCTTCGCATACCTGAGTTCGCAGCCGCTGTGGCACTTGGCTGAACCGGTGATGCAGCGCCTTGCCGAAACCGTGCACGAGAGCTGCTCGATGGCCGTTCTGGATGGCTCTGAGATCGTCTACCTGCTGCGCGTGCCGGCTCGCAAGATCATGAGCATCAACCTGGGTGTGGGCAGCCGCTTGCCGGCGTACTGCACCTCAATGGGCCGGGTGCTCTTAGGTGGCCTGAGCGAGCAGGAACGGCTGGCGACCTTGCTGGCCTGCTCTCAGGGCGGCCCGAACCTGCCCGCGCGCACGGCCGTCACCCTGAACACGGTTGAGGCGGTGAATCGGGCCATCGGGCAGGCCCGGGAACAGGGCTGGTGTCTGGTGGTCGATGAGTTGGAGCAGGGCCTGACCTCGCTGGCCGCACCGGTTGAAGACCGCAGCGGCCGGGTGGCCGCAGCGCTGAACATCAGCACCCACTCCAGTGGGCCGCGCGAAGGCCTCTTGGCGCAAGCGCTGCCGGCTCTGCGGCAGGCGGCACAAGACATCGCCGAGCTGCTGCGCCGCACCGGCGCTTGACTTTAAGGGCCCCGCTTCATGCACCGTGCAGTGGCCCTGCCAACCAGCAGGCTCTGCGCCGACCGCTGGCCTTCACGCGCGCGGTCCGACACCGCTTGGGTGCGCAAGCCCGCACGGCGATTGGGGGGGGCAACCCCAGGTGCTGCTGCTCAGCGCGCAGGCCCTGCCAACTGTGCTGCTGCTGCTACTGCTGCTGCTGCCGGGCAGGAGCCCTCAAGCAGGCTTTGATGGGCTCAACGCAGGGCCTCCAACACTGCATCGGCCAGTGGCAGGCACGCGGTAAGCCCCGGTGACTCGATCCCGTACAGGCCCACCCAGGAGGCCACGCCGTGCTGCGCTGGCCCGCTGATGCTGAAGTCTGCTGGCGGCAAGCCCGGGCCGGCGATCTTGGGCCTGATGCCGCTGTAAGCTGGCACCAAGGCACCGACCGGCAGGCCGGGCCAATAGCGGCGTATGTCGCGCTCAAACGCCGCGGCGCGCTTGTTGTCCACGCGGTAATCCAAGCCCAATTCATCAGGCGCTACTGCATCGGCCGCCGCCCCCGAGGCTAGCCACTCCACATCGGGCCCAAACCGCGCCTGGCCAGCCAGGTCCAGTGTGAGGTGGGTCCCCAAACCGGCCGAGGTGTGCACCGGGTACACCAGCCGAGCAAACGGCGACCGCCCCTGCAGGCTGAAGTAGTGCCCCTTACAAAAGTACGCCGGTGGAACCGTCGACACGGGCAGTCCCTGGATGCGCTGCGCCAGGCCTGGCGCGGTCAAGCCCGCCGCGTTCACCACGGCGCGCGCGCGCAGGCGCGTCGGCTCTTGGCCGCCCACATCCAACACTATGGAACCGTCGCCCAGAACTTCGCCCCCAAGCACGGGGCTGTGCACCGCCAGTTGTGCGCCGTGGGCCTGCGCCTGCCCCAACAGGGCGGTCATCAGGGCGTGGCTATCGATGATGCCCGTGGCGGGCGAATACAGGGCCGCCACCGCCCGCAAAGCGGGCTCCATCGCCCGCGCTTGAGGCCCATCCAGAAGCTGCAGGCCCCGCACACCGTTGGCCTGTGCCTGCGCGTACAGGCGCTCAATGGCCGGCACTTCCGAGTCTTCGGTGGCCACGACCAACTTGCCGATGATGCGGTGGCCCACGCCCAGGTGCTGCGCGTACTCCACCAAGCGGGCCCGACCGGCCACGCACAACTGCGCCTTGAGCGATCCGCTGGCGTAGTACAGCCCAGCGTGCAAGACTTCGCTGTTGCGCGAACTGACACCAGTTCCGAACGCCCTCTGGGACTCCAAGATCAACACCTCGCGGCCAGCCATGGCCAAGGCACGCGCTACGGCCAAACCGACGGCGCCGGCACCGATGACCACCACGTCCTCAGCGCTATCCATAGGTCCCCACCCAGGTCACCACACGCCCACCACTGCCCAGCTTGAAGCGGGCCAAGCCAGGATTGGCCACCGTGTTCACCCCGCCCAGGTCCAGCAGGCGCACGCCACGCTCGGCCAGCACTGCGCATGCCTGCCAAAGCAGCAGGTTGTGCGCGCTGTGTTCGCGCCCAACGTCGTCGGTCCACCCCAGGTGATAGGTGGCCGTGTTTCCGTGCAGCAGGAACATCATTCCGGCACAGCGCTGGTTCTGCAGTTCGGCCGCCAAGGTCAATAAAGCCTGTGAGGGCTTGCGCTGGGCGCGCTGAAAAGCCGGTGCGAAGCCCGTGGGCAGGCTCAGGTAGCCCCGAGTCCTGCGTTGAGAGGATTCGGCCTGCACGAGCCACTCATAGTCGCTGTGCTTGCTGCCGCACACCCGCACCTTCAAAGGGCCGCGCTCCGCGGCATGCAGGCGATTGCGCCAGCGCTGCTCCAGCGCGGCGCGTCGCTCAGCATCGGGCCGGGTGAGGTCCAGCAAAACCGTGGACCGTCCCGTAGCCAGCCTCAGGCGGTGGCTCAAGGCGTGAGCCCCTTCCTCCTTCGAGCCTAACCCACCCCGAGCATCCACCGCCGGGCTGAAGAGGGCCAGACGCGGCTGGGCCAGGGGCAGCGTGGCCCGCATCAGCTCCACCGCTGGGCGCTGGAGCGCAGCTTCTGCGCCTGCGCTGCAAGCCCACACCGGCCCGGCTTGGCAGAGGGTCAAGCGCACGAACCAAGGCAGCCGCTGCACGATGAACTGAGCGGCCCCCACCCATGGCGACTTGATGGACGCCTCTTGCGTGATCACCACCCGCAGACAGGGCACGCCCAGGGCCTCCATAGCCTGTCCATAGGCCCAACTCTGGTGCAGCCCAGCCAGACTCGCGTCGGCCAGGGCGTCCCAAAAGTGGCGATCCTCGGGGTTCCAGTGCGCGTGCATGACGTGATTACACTCGAAATCATGGACCCGACCGATCAGGCTCAAGCCGGCTCAAACGCAGCTCCAAGAGAGCCTGCAAACGCCCTTTCAACAGCAGCACCCAAGCCCGCCGTTATTGCTGACAGAGACACGGTAATGGGCTGGCGCCTGCTTGGTGAACGCCTGACGCCATCCGGGTGGGCCGTGCTTTTTGCTGTGTTCGTACTGCCGGTGTTGGCTGTCGGGCTGATACTCGACGCGCTGGTGCAGCTGGCGTTCGGCTGGTGCCTGGGCGTCTGGTGCTGGTTCTAGCGGAACGGTCTTGGAGCGGCGGGCTGCAGCTAGAGCCCGGTCTGATCAAGCCCTGGGCTGGCCATGAATGCGCCTGACCCCACCCGCGCCCGCAGCCACGGGCTCACGCGGTAACGCTCGCCACGGTAGTGGGCATCCAGCCTGTCCAGTAGGATGACCACGCCATCTGTGCTCCAGGCCTTGAGCCAATCGAAGGGGCCGGCCGGGTAGTTCACACCCAGCTTCATCGCGGCGTCGGCACCTTCGGGCGTGCACACGCCCTGGTGCACCGCATCGGCGGCTTCGTTGATCAGCATGGCTATCGTGCGCGCCACCACCAGGCCCGGGGTATCGGCCACTTCGTGGGGCTCCACTCCATGGCTCAAGAGATGCGCCACCGCCACGGCTCGCTGTTCGGCGCTCAAGCCAGCAGTGGTGGCATAGGCCAGCGCCGGCGCACGGCCAACGCCCGCACCACCGACGTTAGCAGCCGCGGCTGCCGCTGCTCCCACGACCCGGTCGTGGACCACCACGGCGCTGGTAGCCAATTCCCGCGCCAGTTCGCAAGCGGTGCGCCCATCCGTGGGCACAATATGCACGCCCTGCACCACTACACCACCGTGACGGTCGTGCGCAGCCGCTTGCGCCGCGGCAGACACCGCCACTGGTTCAACCGATACGGCCTGCAAAGCCGGCACACCCTCGGGGTAGCGGTAAAAGCCTCGCCCGCTCTTGCGGCCCAACATGCCGCCATCCACCAGTTCCCGCTGCACCAGCGAAGGCACATAGCGCTTGTCGCAGAAATTGGCCTCGTACACCGAATTCGTCACCGAAAAGTTAGTGTCGTGACCGATCAGGTCCATCAGCTCGCAGGGGCCCATGCGAAAGCCCACGGTCTTCAAGCAGGCATCCAACAACGCCGGCGTTCCGGCCTGCTCCTGCAGCAGGGCCAGCGTTTCAGCGTAGTAAGGCCGCGCAATCCGGTTGACGATGAAGCCCGGCGTGCTCTTGGCGTGCACCGGTACCTTGCCCCACACTTGGCTTAAGTCGAAGATGGCCTGCGCTACCGCTGCATCCGTGTGCAGGCCCGATACCACCTCCACCAACTTCATCAGCGGCACAGGGTTGAAGAAGTGCATGCCCACCAAGCGCTTCGGGCGCTTGAGGCCGTTGGCAATTGCCGTCACAGAAATCGAGGAGGTGTTGGTGGCCAGCACGCAATCCTCACCCACCAGGCCTTCGAGCTCTTGAAAGAGCGCGCGCTTCGCATCGAGCTTCTCGACGATGGCTTCCACCACCAGGCCCAGGCCGAAATCTGCTACAGCATCCAAAGAAGAAACCGGCACGATGCGCACCAGTGCGCTGTCGCAAGCCTGAGCTGTGAGCTTCCCCTTGGCCACCAGGCCGCGCAACGTGCAAGCGAGCTTGGCCTTGGCCTGCGCAGCCGCACCCTCGCGTGCATCTTGTAAAAACACGCGCTGTCCGTCAGCCCGCATCGACTGCGCTGCCACCTGTGCGATACCTGCGCCCATGATGCCGGCGCCCACCACCATCAAGCTCTTTGAACTCAAGTCCATAGATCCCTCAATTGATCAAAAAAGGGCACCGAAGTGCCCTCTTGGCAGCCCCTGCGGTCAGTACGTCTCCAGGTGCAGCCGTCCTTGCTTCTTCAAGTCGGATCCCAAGGTATCCCAGTCCAAGCCGGCAGCCTGGGCCACATCGTGCAAGGCCAGCACCACGCCCTCTTCCATGGCCTTGAGGCCGCATACATAGAAGTAGGCATTGGGGTCGGCCAGCAGCTTGGCCAGGTCGGCTGCGCGCTCGCGCATGGCGTCCTGGACATACTTCTTAGGCTGGCCTGGCATACGGCTGAATGCCATGTTGATGTCGATGAAATCATGCGGCAAGGATCGCAGCGGACCGAAGTACGGCAGCTCTTCCTTGGTGCGCGCACCAAAGAACAGCATCAGCTTGCCGCCCTCAAACTTGCCCGATGCCCGCAAGCGCCGACGCCACTCCGTCATGGCACGCATGGGCGCACTACCTGTGCCGGTGCAAATCATCACCACATGGCTCTTGGGGTGGTTGGGCATGAGGAAGCTTGAGCCGAACGGCCCGATCACCTGCACCTTGTCGCCCACCTTTAGGTCGCACATGTAGTTGCTGCCGAGTCCGCGCACCGGATTGCCTTGGTGGTCTTCCAACACGCGCTTAATGGTCAGCGACAGATTATTAAAGCCCGGCCGCTCGCCATTGCGCGGCGAAGCAATCGAATACTGGCGTGCATGATGAGGCTTGCCGCGCTCGTCCAAGCCCGGCGGAATGATGCCGAGTGATTGACCTTCCAACACCGGAAAAGGCATGGCACCAAAGTCCAGCACGATGTGGTGGGTGTCGTAGTCCTTGCCCGCTTCGGTAACCCGCACATTGCCGGTCACAGTGGCCGTCACCGCCTTCTCGGCGGCCTTGGGGCCGTACAGACTGGTGTAAGGGTGCGCGGCCGACCAGGGCGCGATGTTGGAGCCACACTGCGCGCTGTTGAATCCGCTTTGCTCGGCGGAGTCGGCCTTGGCCGGTGCGGCCTGGGCCTGTACCGCCACCATCGCGCCAGCCGCACCAGAACCGGCATCCGCGGACAGAAGCTCGGCGTCGCTGAGTTCACCGGGCAACACATCCCAAGTCAACTGCTCAGCCACGCTGTAAGCCTTCACCTTGGGCATGTTGCGCCAGTTGTCAATCGAGCCCGTGGGGCACGGCGACAGGCAGTCCATGCACAAGTTGCACTTCTGCGCGTCCACCACATAGTTGCGCGAATCATGGGTGATGGCACCCACCGGGCAGATTGATTCGCACTTGTTGCAGCGGATGCAGATTTCGGGGTCGATCA
>SXGQ01620461.1_pt1 | contig 12710 bp, 15 predicted proteins | sample 3178371 | NCBI WGS metagenome assembly SXGQ01 (sample SAMN11356859, study PRJNA531348) | freshwater metagenome | isolation source: freshwater sample F1-20 | place: China: Fuxian Lake, Yuxi | collected 2017-12-25
CCGACTAACAGCTCATCTTTTGTGAACCATCTGAGGTCTGTGATACCTATAAGGCCCGTGGCCCGGAGTATGGTATCGACAAGTTCTTTAGGGGGCTCGCGCCGAAACAGTTTTCGATGTGGCTCCATTGTGCTCCTCCTACCTATCATACCGGATAACTCTAGGCTACGCCCTCGCCCTCCTCGGAGAAAAACAGACGCATGAGGTCCAGCGAATGTGTCTTACCCTGTGCAAACGAAATCCACCCCTTCAAAATGAGCTGATGAATGTCCTGATTAATGCTCGGTGGCAGAATACCCATCTGAATAACGGATGATGTCAGCTCGTGCAGGAAATCCTCATAGGAAATACCCGTCGTCCAGATCTCCAGAAACAGCCGCATCATTGCCTCTCTGTCCTTGCGCACATGTGCGCGCAGCAGCCCCAGACACAGTGAAAAGGAGGGGGACGCGAAAAGAGACATGATATCCGCCGACGTGATTGTCGTCGTGGCCTTTCCGCGTGCCCCGTAAATCTGGCACAGCGTGTTACAGACATTTCGAATCTCAGTAGGGGTCTGCGCGAGGCTCATGAAAATGGCAATGGCGCTCGGCTCCAACTGTAGCCCTGAAAACCCCGCCTTCTCGCAGAAATGCGAGACCAGCATCGTGGGAGAAATCGTCTCGAGCTCCAGATGCATACACCGGGACTTCAGGGGCTGAATCAGGTCAGTGCTATGACGACTTACAAAGAGAAAGCGGGTGGTATGGGAATGAGTTTCCATCGGGCGGCGCAGAGCCTGCTGGGAAATCATAGGGAGCGAGTCGGCGTCATCCACTACGATGAAGCGATAGACACCTTCGCGTGCAGAGGAGTGGCGGACAAACTCTGCGACGGATTGTCTCACACAGTGAATGCCGCGATCCTGCTCGGATGATAGCCAGAGAACCCATTCTTGGTCGTTGGGCGAAATGCCGTGGGGGGCATAGTAGGCGCGCAGGAATTCATTCATCAGCGTGGTTTTTCCACAGCCGTATCCACCGGATAAAAAAAGGTGGGGCGGGTCGGCCGCGATTTGATTTAATAGGGATATGCATTCATCCTGTCCAACGAGAGAACTCTCAAAGGGCATCCTGCTTGTTTAGAGCAAAAAGATTCTTAAGCGGCTAAATAGGGGCTAAACACTATGGAAATGTAGCTATAAAGGGAATGCCATCACTCTATGACACATTAGGAGTCTCGCGCTCCGCCGATGCAGATGAGATTAAAAAGGCCTATAGGCGCCAGGCCCTTGAGCATCATCCTGATAAGGGCGGTAGTGAGGAGAAGTTCAAGCAGATTCAAAAGGCATATGAGATTCTCAGTAATGACCAGCGGAAGGCATTCTACGACCAGACTGGACAGGAGAATGACGCAACTGAGCAGGGGGGAGGGGGCCCTTTCGGTGGTGGTCCTTTTGGTGGTGGCATGCCTTTCGGCGGCGGTGGCATTCCATTTGATATCGGCAGCCTGTTCGGTATGTTCGGTCCTCAGGGCCCTCAAGGCCCTCAGGGTCACCAGGGACCCAAGCAGCGCGGCCACAAGCCCGCCCCCAAGATTCACGAGATGCCCATTAGCCTATGGGACTACTATCACGGCAAGCGCATCAAGATTCAGTTCGAGCGCCAGAAGTTCTGCGAGGGCTGCAAAGGGACCGGTGCAGAGAGCTACAGCCCATGCAGTGGATGCGGTGGCTCGGGTCTAAGGCAGCACATCATTATGATGGGCCCAGGAATGCAGGGAATGATGCGCGGGCCATGCGGGGATTGCTCCGGTGAGGGCAAGAAGGTCTCCGCGACCTGTAAGGCCTGCAACGGAAAGAAGTTTGTTGCCCAGGAGAAGATTCTCGACGTTGTCTGCACACCTGGAATGCGCCCCCATGAGCGTATTGAGTTCGTTGGAGAATGCTCTGACCAGCACGAATATGCTGCACCAGGCGATGTCCATATTGTCCTGCAGGAGGCCGACGAGGATATTCGTTTTAAGCGCATTCACGGGACGGACGACCTAGCAGCCACCACAACGATTGGGCTGAAGGATGCCCTGCTCGGCTGCTCAGAGAAGATGGAGACGCATCCTGCACATCCACAGGGACTCGTAGTGGAGATTCCTGTGGGTATTCAACATGGGGATACGATTGTTATTGATGGTGAGGGAATGCCGAAGAAGGGTGGTGGGCGCGGAGCACTCCGTATTGGTGTGTCAGTGCGGGCAACCAATGCCGAACGTGCCGTGCTTAATTCTAACAAGGACGCTTTGCGCTTAATGTTTATGCCATCTTAGGTGCAAAGCTAGTAGGGTCGGCTGCGAGCTTCCACTCCTGGGTGTGCATTCCCAGCAGAGCGCGATTCTCCATTGCCGGGCTCAGAAGCATGCCAGGAGAGGAATAGTCAGCTGCGGCGGTCAGGCTGCTTGCAGAGCCACCGCGCTGCTTCTTCCTGGAAAACATGGCACGACCCCTCTTGGCCATCTTCTTGAACAGGTTCTTCAGCTTCTTGATGGCGGCCACTGCCCTGCGGGTAGCGGACTTGCTGCCCTTCTTACGGCTTGCGCCTCCCATCATCTTAGGAGTAGCGTTCATCTGGCCTCCCATCATCTTAGGAGCTGCATTCATCTGGCCGCCGTACATCTTACTGCCTCCCATCATCTTAGGAGCGGCGTTCATCTGGCCGCCATACATCTTGCTGCCTCCCATCATCTTGGGAGCAGCGTTCATCTGGCCACCATACATCTTACTGCCTCCCATCATCTTAGGAGCGGCGTTCATCTGGCCGCCATACATCCTGTTGCCCCCCATCATCTTGGGAGCGGCGTTCATCTGGCCACCGCACATCTTGCTGCCGCCGTACATCTTGCCACCACACATCTTGCTGCCGCCGCGCTGCTTCTTCCTGGACATCATGGCGCGACCCCTCTTTGCCATCTTCTTGAACATGTTCTTCAGCTTCTTGATGGCAGCGACGGCCCTGCGAGTAGCAGACTTGCTACCCTTACGAGCCTTCTTGCGGCGGGCGCCGCCGGATTGGTCACTCATGCCCCTGATAGAGTCAAGAGAGGCATCAAGAGGTGCCAGATGGGCGGTTGCACGCAGGCTCTGGTCTAACATGCCGGTATATCCCACCGGGGCGGAAGAGTTCAGGTCGAATGCGGCACCCCCGTGCTGGTTGGCGTGAATCTCCTGGTACTCACTACCCTGTGCCAGGTTCATCTTACTAGAGCTCATCATGGTGGCATCATCCACACCTGCGGGAGAATAGAGCTGGGCGCCACCGCGCATCATCAGCATGCGCATTTTACGCGAAATGCGATTCGCCGCCTTGCGACTAGACTTGCGAGAAGCCTTGCGAGAAGCCTTGCGAGAAGCCTTGCGAGAAGCCTTGCGAGAAGCCTTGCGACCACCCTTGCGACGTGAATATTTGACCATTTCTACCGTATATATAGAAATGAAATTCATATAGCGACTTCATTCCCCTTAGAATCCAACAATAAAATATTAAATATCTTATTGCCGTATTAATCAATATATTATTACACATAATGCGCATCTACAAAACCCATCCATCCCGCAACATCATCATTCTTAAACTTGCCTGGTGGAACACCTGTATCTCCACGCATACGCCGATATACGCGCTCAGGATACATCTTTCTGACCAAGTCAATAAACTCCTTCTTTGTATGTATCCCATCTGTTTTGGAGCCTGGCCCTGTCCAATAGATTTTCGACTTTTTGCCTGAAGCCGTAGCTTTACGGGTAGATTTCTTAGGCATTTCTACCACCTATATAGAAATGAAGTTCACCCGAATACTCGCATTCCTCTTAGTGATTATCGCCATACTCTTAACGGGCTTCGGCGGAATCATAGATATGTTCAACCCCCCTACAACTGTCAGACTCACAAAAGAACACGCATGGAATGACGGAATATTCCTCGTCCTTGTCGCAATCTTCCTTGTAACCGCATTTTAGTGGGCCATATCCGGCCAAAAAATATATTAAAGCCTACACTAAGATTTAATATATTTTCATTACACTTTAAATATTACCCCCGATCCGCTCTAGAAGCCGCGGAGTGCAGGTGCCTGAATCCTGCGCTTCTGGATCTTGCCGCTCGCGATATAGATAGAGTTCTCAGTCATGACGATGTAGTCCTCCTGCACCTTATACACCTTCTGCACGAGACTGGTGAATTCCTCATTGGACTTGATGAGCATCTTCTCCTTGGTCTCCTGGTCCTCACCCAGGAACGCCTTTGCAGTCGCAGTATCGACATAGTAGTCGAGCAGAATGGGCTTATCCTGCTCGAGAGCAATCTTGGCGGCATGCACTAGCACCTGTGCAGAGGGAAGGGGGCTACCTCCAGCCGGAGCCTGGGCAGGAACAATGGTGGAGGCGGATGCGGAGGTAGGGGCAGACATGGCTAATTTCTGAGAGATTCTGTGAAAGCAGGAGAGTCGATTTTCCGCGCCTATGAATCCGGAGGTGCTGCCACCTTTGCCACCGTATCACGGTGCGTTTGCAGGACTGTGTTCATGAAATCGTATGCCTCATCGAGCTGTCTCGTGTTTCTCGCCCCCGTAATGATGATACTCCCCGTCTGGAAAGCTGCAATCGTAATCTTCTTGCATGACCCAATCTGTGTGCCGTCACCCTGGCCATTGCAGAACTTCGGGCACATACAGATGCCGCGTGTGGTCGGGGCGGCCTCATTATAGTAGTATTTCGTATTGACCCCCTGGTAAATAGTCGTCTCAAGTGTGCTGGAAAGGCGATACTGCTGACAGAGAATCCGGTGAAGGTCGGCACGCTTCAACAGGGCGCTCATCTTATAGTCGGAGTTGAGCAGCTGGATGGCGAATTTGTGAATGGTAAGAGGCTTCTCGGAAATGGGCTCCGGAAACGCCGCAAAGGCCGCGAGCATGAACTCCAGAACAATGCGAGAGAACTCCTCGCTGGTGACGCCTGTCATCTGGAATCCTCCATTTGCGAACAGCTTCACATTGACCTCCTTGAATTCCTGGGCACCGGCGGCATCGCGCAGTTTCCGAATGACCAGCGTGCTCTGGTTAAAGAATGTCTTGTCACTCACTCGGCGCTTGGTAAGCATATCACGTGCCGAGTGTCCTACGACTTTTGCTTCGTGCTCCATTTTCAGAAATCCCTCTGCCGGATATCCGATTGGAATAAGAATCCCCGAGACCTGATCGAAGAGTTTTGTCAGATTAATCGTGGCTCCGAGATGGCCCGTTGTAACCAGAGTCGATATCCGTAGAGGAGTGAAAGTAAGAGTTGGACTTGACATTCCTTCACGGCTTTATACGGGCTGGGCAGGTGGCCACTGCTCCAATTTTACTCGGACGTGTTTTTCAAACCAGGAGGACAGAAACTGGCTCCGGAGTTTGGGGCCACACTGTTTGATGAAATCGGTGTCGCTGATTCGGAGCATCCCCTGTAGAGCCTCCGGTGTAAGGCATCCTACCGAGTTCGCCGTGAAGAGACAGAACATTGCCAAGTCGGAAAAGGTCCATTTCGCAAGTGTCTGGTCGAATATCGACTGCAGCTGGGAAATATGGGTAGTAAAGGCCTCGTTCCAGAGTTTCGCGCAGTCCTGGAAGCGGGAAGGATTCAGAAGAAAGAACCGGATGTCTCCGCGGCGAAACTGGATGTCAATTCCGGACATGGAGCCGCCCTTTGCGTCTCCCAGAATCTTCTGGATGCGGAACTGGAAATCCTGGGGCTTAGGGGCTTCAAAGGGGATTGTTAGAAACTTGTGGATGATGGAGGCATGAATACGGGAAATGGAGTTGCAGAGGAAGATGATAAGCACCTTCTGAGGACTCATATCGAGTAGAGGACGGAGAGCAATCTGTGCCTGGTCCGTGAGAGTCTCCGCCTCGTCAAATACAATCACCTTGGGCCCGCTGGATACGAAGAGTGCATCAAAGGATGAGCGGATAAAGGGATATACGCGGCTGCGAACTGCCTCTAGACCGCGCTCGTCACTCGAGTTCAGGAAAAGGGCGCGGCCGAAAAAGGAGTTGGATTTGGTTGTTTTCAGAGCACCGCTTCCGTGAAGAGCCTCTACAAAGAATCGGGCGGATGTCGTCTTTCCTGAGCCCGGTGGGCCAATCATAAGGAGATGCGAGCGCGCCTCCGGATAAGTAATCATTGTTTGAAGGAGTGTTTCAATGCGGGGCGGTAGGCCAAGGCCTTCCATTTACTACAATCAGATCCTATCCTTTTAGACCTGGAGGGTGTGCGAAACGGCTTAAACTTTGCGACGCGGTGTTATTCTAGGAAAATGCCAGCAGTCGCCAGAATCAGTAAAAAGAAGTCCGCAGCTGCTGTTGTTGCCGTTGAGGTCCCTGCTGTGGCTGTGGCTGTGCCTGTTGCCGCTCCTGTAGAAGAGGTTTCCGCTCCCGCTCCCGCTTTGGTCCCACAAGCTTCTAAGAAGAAGGCCCCAAAGAAGCCCATTAAGGTCATTGCAGTCGTCACCCCCGACGGAATCGAGGGCTCCTTTTCAACAGATTCTCGCCGCCCCCTGATTGCCCATCTTCCTATCAAGACCAGCGAGGTGCAGTTTCACGACCAAGCACTGAGATATGACCCTAATCCTCCGTCACAGGCCGAGCCAGAGCCATATGACGCCGCGGGCAATGACATGTTCACTGCCGGTCAGGAGATGCTGTCTGCAGTCGCCGCTGCAACTGTTGCCGCAGCAGAGGAGCCAGTGGTCCGCGCGCCAGTCGTAGAGGTAGCAACCGTCGCTATGCCCTGCTTTAGAAAGGCCGAGCTGATGGTGCAGTATAAGGGCTGCTCAGAGGAGAAGCGCCTTCCAGCCTCTACAGAGATTGCATGCTTCTGGTGCTCCCATGCATTTGACACAATGCCCTGCATTATTCCTGAGCGCGAGGTCGGTGGCGTCTATATGGTCTATGGCAACTTCTGCTCTCCCGAGTGCGGCGTTGCATATCTTCTGACGGAGGGTATTGACCCCCATGTCCGCTGGGAGCGCATGGCACTTCTCCACAGGATTTATGATAGAGAGGGTATTGGTCGTATTTTTCCTGCACCTGCGCGCGAGAGCCTGAAGCTCTTTGGAGGGCCAATGAGTGTAGAGTCTTTCCGTGCAACAGTGCGCGAGAGGAAGGTGCGCGTGGATGTGCATATGCCACCTATGGTGAGTATTCTGGGCTCAATTGACACGAAGCCTATTGATTTCTTTGATACTAGTCTGAAGCAATTTGGGCCAAATGGGTCAATCGTATCTCCTCCACAGAGATCCGTGGAGGAGGGATTGCGTCTGAAGCGTAATAAGCCTCTGAAGGATAAGGAATCTACGCTGGATACTGTCATGAACATCAAGATTGGCGGTAGGCGCGTGTAAAGCATGCGACGGGTGGCGCACCCCACCCTGGGCACTAAAATTGACCCTGCCACCCCCCGTCACTGAAAATCATAGTAGTAGATGTCAGACAGTATGATTCATGAAATGATCCAGAGCCTTGAGCGTGTAATCCATGAGCGACTTGCAATTCTTCGAGATGCAATTCGGTCAAGGCAAGCGCCGTATGCTCCACCACCAGGGCAGAATACTACCACATTCTATGACCCTTCACAGCACGGCGTTAGCGGGCTGAAGAGCCCACTGGAGAGTCGTCTGGAGGCGCTGGAGGGAATCGTGGGACAGTGCTTTGCGAGAACAAACACTGTGTCGAGCCTTGTTGAGCGACTCAATGAGCAGGCTGCAGAGATTGCAGAGCTAAAGAGGCGGCTAGTGGCTCCTGCACCAACAGCAGCGGTTACAGAGGGGCTTCTTCCAGTCTCTCCACTGCAGGGGATTGAGGTGATTCCAAAGAAGGAGGTTGCTATTGCGGACACTACCGAGCCACTCAGTTATGCCGACAGACTCTTGCTGAATAAGAAGGCGCGTAAGGCGCTGGAGGCGGAGGAGATGGGTGAGAGTGTTGAGAAGCCAATGCTGGTTGAGGAGGTAGAGGAAGTCGAGGAGGAAGCTGAAGAGGAGGATGAGGCAATGGAGGAGCTCGTGGAGGAGGAGGCTGAGGAGCAGCTTGAGGCTGCGGAGGAAGAGGAGGAGGTGGTGGAGGAGGTAGTAGAGGCGGAAAGCGAAGCGGAGGAGGAGGGCGAGGCTCTTGAGCTGGAGGAGTTCGAGTATAAGGGCTCCACCTACTACCGCGACTCAGACAATAATGTCTATATGGCCGACGAGGACGGCGATGTCAATGTCGAGGAGCCCATCGGCGTCTGGAATGAGGCAAAGCAGCGCATCGTGGTAAAGAAGCCTGCCGCCAATCCGGTATGTTAGAGTTGTTTGACTAAACTATAAAAGAATGCTCATTATAATCGTCATCTATATGACATATTATAATGAGCATTCTTTTATAGTTTAGTCAAACAACTCAAGTATACCTTATAAAACTCCGTAGCCCCACAATAGAATGGATGACATCTGTCTGCCAACATTAGCAACAGCGGCACAAACGATTGGACTTATTTTATTAGACCTCTTCCGACAGGATTACGATATCCTGCCAAAGCATGCAATCCTCGGAACAATCGTAACAGCTCTCACGCATATTTTATGTGAGAAAGGAATGATACTGGCTGCATGGGGTCTATTCGTCCTCCCCTATATTATTTTACTCATAGCATGGCTCTATGCAAGAGGAGGAGAAATAGTTGAAAATGAACTAGAGGCTCAGCGCGTAGCTGCACAGAATGCGCTTATTGTGCGTCAGCAGGCAGCCGCTGCCACTTGCGGTAGATGTAACAGAAGCCCCTGTAATTGCGGAGGGCCACACGGAATGCGTTCGGCCTAAGGGTCCTAACGCATTGTATCAGTAGAAGATGCTTAACTCCGTGCTGCCACCCGCCTATGTCATGTGGATTCTGAGCACATACAATACTATTACGTATATTATTGACAGGCTCTGCTTCACTACAAAGAAGGCCTACTGCGCGCTGCAGGATGCCTTCACTCCCAAGACTTATATCCTTTTTTCCGGTCACCCTACTGCATATCTGGAGAGCGCCGTTAGCGTGGATGCATCTACTTCTGCAAAGCCCCTCTGGTATTATACACCTGAGAATGGCCACTTTGTAGAGTATACGGATGGATCATCCGCTCAGACTCTGGAGAACACCTCTCCATCTATTCATACACTCCCTGTGCTGAGTATGGAGATTGTGGAGAATTCCAACGTGGTATATGACCTGACCGATTTCGCTGAGGCCGCTCGTGTCTATAATGCCACTTCCGCGGTGAGCAGTCCATCTGTTGCCCATATTATGTCTGCATGGTCTGCATCCTCTGGAATCGTGCTGAGCTCAACACGCCCTTTCAAGCTGCGCCTGGTCGATACTGCTGCGAACACTGTGGAGACTGAGATTGACAATGCGGATGTGCTGGATAATGTTATTAGCAAAGCGACTGCGGCTGATACTCCTGTGACCGATACCCCTGTGGCCGAGACCGATGACACAGAGCCTAATCCTGTGCTTGGCTCAGCTGACATTAAGGCAGCATTCGACAGCGGCTGCTAAGGCTAACAGCCTTCGCGTCAAAGGGCTTAAAATTGACTCCCTATTCCCTGTAGAAATCTGTATTCACCATGAGTACAGATCTTGATTCCCCACTACCTTCTGGCACGTGGACATTATATTTCCATGCGCCAAGAGAAAAGCGATGGACACTGGATACATTCCAGCCCATTGCGAAGGTGGCAACCTTCCGAGAGATTCTGGCAGTGTTCCAGGAGCTCGGTGATAAGTTGAAGCGCGGCATGTATTTCTGTATGCGCGATCCTATTCCTCCCCTGTGGGAGAATTATCAGAATATCCGCGGAGGCAGTTACTCTCTTCGTGGTGGCCCCGAGGAGGGCCCCGAGTATTACAAGTCCTATATTATCGGCGCAATGCTGGGACAGACAACAGTTGTTCCCGAGGACCAGATTGTTGGTCTAAGTATTAGCCCAAAAATCATGAGTGGTCCAAATGGCTCCCATCGTGTCGGCTTCTATGTTATCAAGATTTGGAACAAGGACTCCGAGAAGTTCAATGATCCCAAGGGAATCCATCTGCTGCATCCCAAGCTTGTTCCCGCCGATGTGCTCTATACACCCCACGTTGATAAGAAGATGTGATTTGGGGGGTTACATCGTAATCTCAAACTTTGACATGCCCATGCTGATAATACGCTCAGGCTTCTCCACAGTCATATAGAGAAACTGGCCGACGCTGTTTGCAAAACTACAGATGATATTGGGAATATTTTTTACCAGAAACACCTCGGCCATTGCATAGGTGTGCATGGCGATTCTGTCACGCTCTGCAGTCCTAGAGCTCTGGCGCTGTCCAATATCTACTGTTGGTATAGGCAGCGTATAAATTGTCCAGGCGGGGTCCGCCTTTTTTGCGAACTCGGTCATTCTCGCGGCATTATCCTTCATGACAAAAATATTCAGAGTGCTTTTCTTAGAAGCTGTCTGAAACTTTTTGACGGCGCGGACAATCTCATCAACAGATGTTGCACGGGGATCATTACCCACGTGAAGACTCACAGCGAGGTCGATTTCTCCAGGCAGTTTCACCTTGGCAATACTTTCTCTGATACTATTCACGAATACGGGGTTCCACTGAAAGAGGCTCTGGGCTACTTGGCGGAGAGCCTGAGGTGGCTGGGCCCTCACGTGGGCAATAATGCGTGGAAGCTGCTTCACGGTGCTGCTTGCCGTAGCGGGCATACTGTCCGTGTATTGGACTCCACTCATATCGGAAAAGGTGCTCTGAATGAGGGGGTAGCGCACAGAGATATTATTAGACTTGTCATATACATTCAGGGTGCGCCCCTGTGCGACAGAATATACATATGCATAGAGATACTGGTTGAAATTGGAGCAGGCGTCGGAGTCAAATGTCTCGAACAGAAAACCCTTTTCCTGTTCGACGAGCTTTTTGGGTTGAACACGAATCCAGGATGTCATTAGAGATATATACTCTGTGAGAAAAAGGTTTGTTTGGAAGGAATACGCGAAGCGGAACTGCCCTGCAGTTCCGCGACCAAAGCAAAGCGAAGCTTTGCGACCAAAGCGGAACTGCCCTGCAGTTCCGCGACCAAAGCTCCGCGACCAAAGCAAAGCGTTAAGGCTTCTGCCATTCTTACTTCACAATACGGATAGGGGCTTCCATAACGTATGATAGAATCAGCGCGTCCATTTGCTGTGGATATATCTTCTTAATCGGCATGATGGCATTAGAAGGGGCTGCATCCAAGTAACTCAGAGCATCCTTTTGTGGAATAATCTTGCATTCGAACTGTGTCTCCTTCATCGGCTTGCACATATAATATCGGTAAGAATCGTCCTTCTGTGGCGACGCCCTGAACATCGCATTACTCATATTCAGCAGGTCAAAGATACTCTGATTATCGGGGCCAGATGGATCAGCCATTGTATTGTAGCTGGTGCACAGGGCTTCAGGCGCGTCAATTTTATGCTATTAGCGACGGCCGAGAGACATCTTGCCCAAGATGTTCGCAAGATTGTTGCTCTGGGAGGGGGTCCCAGCAGCCTTGGGCGCAGCAGCAGCAACAGACATTTTTCCGAATAGTTCTGACAGCTCATCACGCGCCTCTTTTACCTTATAATCGAGCGCATCTGAAAGCCTGTTATGCAGAATAGTCTCCGCAGCGGATAGGGGTCCGCGGGCATTCTGCATAAGGGCACTCTTTATCTGCAGCAAAAAGGCCCTTGCAGCCTTAATAGCGTCATCAGGATGCTCGGCGACCTCGTCCGCATCCAGCAAAATCGGATAATCATCCTTGACGGCTTCGCGCAGAGCCTGATTGCCTTTAAAAAGCTGCACGAGCTGCTGTGCAACAATAAACACTGCAACGATTGTATCTACATCATCGGGGTCGGCCTCATATGCGGAATGAAGTCTAGATAGCTCGGCACGTTCCGATTTCAATCTGTCTTGATATAACACATTGCGCATAATATTGTTTCGTGTCACAGATCGACGGGAATGTCCCAGCGATTTGCGGCTTTTTGATTTGGTTGCGGCGGATTTGTGTGTCTTTGCCATCTCTACTGGCAGGAAAGATTTCTTAGGTGCGACTAATTGCCAAGAGCCCCCTGCTTATTCTTCATTGGGGGGACGGCGCGTCCCCCCCGCCCCCTCCATTTAGTTCCCCAGAGCCCCCTGCTTATTCTTCATGGGCGCCAGCACCAGCTTCACCTCACCCAGATTGGCCACAGTGTAGCGCAGAATCAGAGGGAAATCGTTCTTCAGATACAGCTCGATGCTCGGGCACAGACTGGTGCACTTGGTAAAAAGAACCAGATGCTTCAGCTGGAAAATGCCCTGCACAATCTCCGCAACAGCCCCCGCAGACTTATGCACCTTCATATTGGAGTTGTTATTCTCCGAAATGATGGTCTCCTGCTCGGCGAAATCACCCATACACTTGAAAATGAGGTCAGTGCCGCTGCTAGTAATCTCCACATCCAGCTTCTCACCCAGCGCATTCATGTCCCTGCAAATCTTCTGCAGGTCCAGACTGGGCATGTGGATAATACTGGTGAAGTTGAGGCTGGGAATCTGAATATCCTCCACATCAGTGTCGAACAGCTTCAGGAAATAGTTGGTCACGGTGGACTTCTCAGAGTTC
>SXGQ01327099.1_pt1 | contig 12709 bp, 10 predicted proteins | sample 3178371 | NCBI WGS metagenome assembly SXGQ01 (sample SAMN11356859, study PRJNA531348) | freshwater metagenome | isolation source: freshwater sample F1-20 | place: China: Fuxian Lake, Yuxi | collected 2017-12-25
GCCTCGTTGAGCTCCCACAGGTCGATGTCAGCGACGGTGAGCCCCTGGTTCTTGAGAAGCTTGGGCACGGCATAGACCGGGCCGATCCCCATCTCATCCGGTTCGCATCCGGCCACCGCATAGCCGCGAAACACCAGCAGCGGCGCGAGGCCGAGGTCCTTGGCGCGGGCCATCGACATCACCAGCGTGGCCGACGCGCCATCCGACAACTGCGACGAGTTGCCGGCGGTCACGCTGCCCTGGCCGCTGGTCTTGTCGAACACGGGCGGCAGCTTTTGCAGGGCCTCGAGGGTGGTGTCGGCGCGGTTGCACTCGTCGCGCTCGACCCGCGCGTCTTCTTCGCCGGTCTTTTCGCCGGTCTTCTTGTCGAGCATGGCGCGGCGGACATCAATGGGGGCAATCTCGTCGGCAAACAGGCCCCCGTCCTGGGCGAGGGCGACGCGCTGCTGGCTGATCACCGAGTACTCGTCCTGCGCCAACCGGCTGATGCCGTAGCGCTTGGCCACCACTTCCGCCGTCTCCCCCATCACCATGTAGAGACCGGGGTGGTGCTGCTGCACCCACGGATTGGGCGAGTTGTCGCGCTGCATCATCGTGATCGATTCGACGCCGCCGCCAATGGCCGCCTCGACGCCCTCCTGCAGCACCATGTGGGCCGCCTGGACGATGGCCTGCAGGCCGGAATTGCAGAAGCGATTCACGGTCACGCCTGGCGTGGACACCGGCAACCCGGCCCGCAAGGCCGCGACGCGGGCGAGGTTGTGCCCCTGCGGGCCATGTGGCTGGCCGCAGCCCAGAATGACTTCTTCGATCTCGGCCGGCGCCAGACCGGGCGCCTTGGCCAGTGCGTCAACGATGCAATGCGCGGCCAGATCGTCGGGCCGGGTGATGTTGAACGAGCCGCGTTGTGACTTGGCGAGGGGCGTGCGGCTGCTCGAGACGATGACGGCTTCGCGCATGATGCACAATTCTACATGCGCCCGGCCAGCGTCTTGGCAATCACCTCGCCGTGGAACCGGCCGTTCTCGATGAACACGCTGCCGGTCTTCTTGCCGGCGACCTGCCCGCCGGCCACGAACAGCCCGGGCACGTTGGTCTCGTGGGTCTCGGGGTGGTATGCCGGCGCGAGCGTCTCGGGGTTGATGTCGATGCCGGCGCGGCGCATGAAGTCGGCGTCGGCGCGGTAGCCGGTCAAGAGCAACACGCCCTCGGCAGGCAGCGTCACGCCGGAGTCGAGCACGACCTCGGTGGGCCGAATCTCCACGAGCTGGGCGTTGAAGTGGGCCGCGATCGACCCCTCCTTGACGCGGTTCTCGATGTCGGGCTTCACCCAGTACTTGATCGAGTCCCCGAACGCCTGGCCGCGATGCACGATGGTGACGTGGCCCCCGGCGCGGTGGATCTCAAGCGCCGCTTCGGCGGCGGAGTTCTTGCCGCCGACGATCACCACGCGTTGCCGGTAGTACGGGTGCGCTTCCCGGTAGAAGTGCGAGACGTGCGGCAGGTCTTCGCCGGGACTGTCCAACATCACCGGCGCGCCGTAGTAGCCCATCGACAGCACGACGTTGCGCGCCTCGCGCACGCGCGTCACGCCGCGCGCGTTGCGGGTGTGGACCTGGAACAGCGTTGCCGCACCGACCTCGGCGGCCTCGTCGGCAGTCGCGGCCTCGACCTCGGTCACCTCTTCGAACAGCGAGACCTGCAACTGGAACGTGTCAACGACCTTGCGGTAGTACCGCAAGGCCTCGGCCCGGGTGGGTTTCTCGTACGGCGTGGTCAGCGGGATGCCGCCAATCTCCAGCAACTCCGGAGTGGTGAAGAACACCATGTTGATGGGGAACCGCGCAATGCCGTCGACCAGCGACCCTTTTTCGAGGACGAGGTAGTCGAGGCCGAAGTGCTTGGCGGCGATGGCGGTGGCGAGTCCGGACGGCCCGGCGCCAATGATGATGACGTCGCGAAGTGACATGCTCACTGATTCTAGCCGGGAGCCGGGAGTCGGGACCTGGCCGCCCCCGACTTCCTGGTTGCGGTTGACGGTGATGCCCGGCAGCCAGCCCTCCCCCACGAGCGCGCGTGAGCGGGCGATCCCCACGATGCCGCGGAGTGGCGTGCCCCACGGTGGGCGTCAGCCGAGCGCCTGGTCCGTCATATGGAGGCCCTTGTCGATGATCGCGAACGCCTCGGCCAGTTCCGCTTCGGTGATGCACAGCGGCGGGTTGGTGAAGAACGTGTTCCAGCGCACGAACGTGTAGAGCCCTTCCTGGCGGAAGAACTTACCGAGCGCCTGCATGGCCGGAGACGTGCCATTGAACGGCGCCAACGGTTCCATGGTGGTGCGGTCCTTGACGAGTTCGACGAGACCGAACAGGCCGATGGAGCGGACCTCGCCCACGCACGGGTGCTGGGCCTTGAGCTCGGCCAGCATCTGGCCCATGACCGCGCCCATCTTCCTGGCGCGCTCGATCAGGTTGTCTTCTTCGTACACGGCGATGGTGGCGAGGGCCGCGGCGCAGCCGAGCGGATGGCTGTTATAGGTGAGGCCGCCGTAGAACACCTTCTCCTTGAAGTGATCCGCGATCGAACGGCGGATGCCGACGGCGCCGAGCGCGACATAGGCGCTCGTCAGGCCCTTGGCCATCACCAGGATGTCGGGGACCACCTGCCAGTGATCGACCGCGAACCATTCGCCGGTGCGGCCGAAGCCCGACATCACCTCGTCACAAATCAGCAGGATGCCGTGCTTGTCGCAGAGCGCACGCACCCCTTCGAGAGAGCCGTCGGGCGGCACGTGGATGCCGTTGGTGCCGGTCACGGTCTCCATCAGGAAGCCCGCGATGGTCTGCGGCCCTTCGAGCATGATCACTTCTTCGAGTTCGGCGAGCGCGTCGGGGCCGGAGAGCGTGCCGCGCTTCAAGCCGTGATGCGGATGCGGCACGTGGACGATGCCGGGCATGCCGGGCTCCATCGCCCAGCGCCGCGGATCACCGGTCGCCGTGAGGCTGGCGCCGGTGCCGCCGTGGTACGACCGGTAGCGCGCGAGGATCTTGTGGCGGCCGGTCGCGAGCCGCGCAATGCGAATCGCGTTCTCGTTTGCTTCGGCGCCGCCGTTGGTGAAGAAAAAGACGTCGATGTCGCCGGGGCAAATGGCCGCCAGCTTCTGCCCCAGCCTGGCGCGCGCCTCGGTGGCCATGAACGGGTTGGCGTAGGCCAGCGTCGCCGCCTGGTCCTGGATCGCCTTGATCACCCGCGGATCGCCGTGGCCGATGTTGACGCACATCAACTGGCTGTTGAAGTCGATGAAGCGCTTGCCCTCGGGCGTCCAGAAATGGATGCCCTTGGCTTTCGCCACGGGGATGGGATCGACGTGCGCCTGCGCTGACCACTCGTAGAGCGAGTGTTGTTTCGACAGCGCCACCATTTCTTGTCCGGTCATCTCGTCTCCTACCCGCCCTACCTGCCCTACCTGCCCTAGTCCGCGAGCGCGACGACGGCAAGCGCGAGCACCTTGGTTGCCATCACAATATCCGCAATCGAGCAGTATTCGTCAGGCTGATGCGCCATCGCCAGGTCGCCGGGGCCGTAGGCCACGCAGTGCGGCACGCCCGCAATGCGGTCGACGTGCTTCTGATCGTAAGTGCCGGGACTGGCCACCAATGACGCCGGCCGGCCCACCACTCGGGCGATCGCGCTGGTGAGCGCGGCGATCACCGGCGCGTCCTCGGGTGCGCGGGTCGGCTCCACGATCATACGGTCCGCGATCGAGAAGCGCACCGCGGGCATCCGTGCCTGCGCCTTCGCGACCAGCCCGGCAATCTCGGCCCGGGTGCGCGCGAACCCCTCTTCGAGCAGGAACCGGCGGTCGAACACCACGCGGCAGCGATCGGCGACGCAGGGACTCGGCGTTTCGTCGACCGCCTGGCCGCCGTCGATGCCGTTAATGTTGATGGTGGCGTGGCGCGATCCTTCTGGTACCACCGGCATGGCCGTCACGCGCCCCAGGAGCGCCGGTCCAAGCTCGTCGCGCACCAGGTCGAGCAGGTGCGACATGCCCTCCACGGCGTTGACGCCCAGATACGGCATGCTGCCGTGCGCAATGCGCCCCTCGGTCACCACCTCGAACCAGTAGACGCCGCGATGCCCGACGCATACCCGATCGACGCCGAACGGCTCCGGGATGATCACTGCCTTGGTCCGCTCTCGTGAAATCCAGCGATGCTCGGCCAGCCAGGCCACGCCGGCGAACCCGCCGCTTTCCTCATCCACCGTGCCGCTGATCTCGATCGGCGCGGCGTGCGCGACCCCGGCCCGGCGGATCGCCTCGGCCGCAAACACCGCCGCTGCCAGGCCCGCCTTCATGTCGCAGGACCCGCGGCCATAGAGCCGGTCGCCGACGACTTCGCCGCTAAACGGATCGCGCGTCCAGCCCTGTCCCGGGGGCACGACATCGAAGTGCCCGTTCAGGTGAATCGCCGGCCCCTGGGCCTGCCCCGAGTGACGCCCGACCACGTTGATGCGGGGATGGCGCGAGGTGTGTTCGAGCTTGCCGATCGCCGGCAGCAGGTGGACGTCGGCGCCGTGCGCCCGCAGCTGATCGCCAATCGCGTTGGCGCACGCGTCGTATTCCTCTCCCGGCGGGTTCACCGTGGGAATGCGCACGAGCCGGGCCGCGAACTCGACAATCTCGTCAGCGGCGCGGTCGACTTCAGCGAGAATCCGTTCGGCAGGCGACGACACGCGTGAATTTTATCTCGTATCATGTACGCCATGTTCAGATTGGATGGAAAAGCCATTGCCGTGATCGGCGCCGGTTCCGGTATCGGCCAGGCGGTTGCCCTGGGGGTCGCTCAACAGGGCGGCCACGCCATTTGCCTTGACATCAACGCCGCCAACGCCGCGACGACCGCGGAGATGATCGCCAGGGCCGGCGGCTCGGCCGACGCGGGTGTGATGGACATTGCCGACGAGGCCTCGGTGCGCGATGGCCTCGCCACCGCGCTGCGCCACCGCCCGGGACTCGACGGCCTGGTGTGCACGCCGGCCATCAATGTCCGCAAGCCCATCTTGAAGTACACCGGCGAGGAGTTCGACCGGGTCGTTCGCGTCAACCTGCGCGGCAACTTCAACGTGCTGCAGGCCGCGGGCCAACTCATGGTCCTCCAGAAGTCCGGCAGCATCGTCTTGTTCTCGTCCATCCGCTCGCTCGTGACGGAGCCCGGGCAGTCGGTCTACTCGATGACCAAGGCCGGCATTGTGCAACTGGTGCGGACCGCCGCGACCGAGTGGGGTGAGCAGGGTGTGCGCGTCAACGCCGTGGGCCCGGGCGTGACCGAAACGCCGTTGACGGAGCCAATCAAGTCGCAAGCGGATTGGTACCGTGCCTATGCCGACAAGGCCCCGATGAAGCGCTGGGCCACGGCCGGAGAAATGGCAGGGCCGACGGTGTTCCTGCTCTCGGACGCGGCCAGCTACGTCACCGGCACGATCCTGTTCGTGGACGGCGGATGGCTCGCCAACGACGGACGGTTCACCCCGCCGGGAATGTAGGACGCCCATGCCGCCAGCCGCACCGCAGCTCATCGGCCTGCCCTACGACGCCAGTTCCTCGTTCCTGCGCGGCGCCGCGGCCGGGCCGCCGGTGATCCGCCAGGCGCTGTGGTCGCCGGCCGGGAACACCTTCACCGAGAACGGCGCCGACCTTGCCCGGCTGACCGACGCGGGCGACCTGACCCTGGCCGAGCATTCGGCCAGGGCGCGTGACCAGATCGAGATGGGCATTGGCGCCCTGCTGGCCAGCGGGTTCCAACCCATCGCCCTCGGCGGTGACCACTCGATCACCTACCCGATCCTGATGGCGGTCACGGCTGAACGGCCCACGCTGACGATTCTCCACATCGATGCGCACGGCGACCTCTACGACCATTTCGAAGGCGATCGCCTGTCGCACGCCTGCCCGTTCGCGCGCATCATGGAGGAATGCCCCGGCGTCACGCTGGTGCAGGTGGGCATTCGCACGCTGACGCCCCACCAGCGCGACCAGATCGCGCGGTTCGGCGTGAACTGCATCGAGATGCGGCACTTCGCCAGCGGCGCGCGGCCGGCCCTCGACGGCCCGGTCTACGTCTCGGTGGACCTCGACGGCCTGGATCCGGCCTTCGCGCCAGGCGTCTCGCATCGCGAGCCCGGCGGCCTGGGCGTCCGCGACGTCTTGACGATGATCCACCAGCTGCGCGGGCCGATCGTGGGTGCCGATGTCGTCGAGTTCAACCCGGCGCAGGACCTCGGCGGCGTGACGGCGGCGGTGGCCGCGAAGATCGTGCGCGAGATCGCGGGCCAGATGATGCTGGGCCCCGCAGGGTAGCGTCCGCCGTCAGGCGGACGGGCGAAGTAGAATGCGCCCGTGCGATCCACCCGCGAGTTCTCCGGCGTAGCCGAATCACCGATGGTGCAGATCGCCACGGCGGCCGAGGCGATGCCGGGGTCGCTCAAGCTCTGCTACGGCGAGTCCGACCGGCCCACGCCGGCGTTCATCTGCGCAGCCGCGGATGCGGCACTGAAGGCCGGGCACACCTTCTACACGCACACGGCCGGCTCGCTCGAACTGCGCGACGCCATTGCGCAGAAGATTCACCAACTCCACGGCGTCGGCTATCGCCCGACCGAGATCATGAGCACGGTCGGCGCGTCGATGGCCATTTATGCCGCCATTCGCGCCTTCGTCAGTCGCGGCGACAACGCGGTGATCATCTCGCCCACCTACGCCATCTTCGCCAACGGCGTGATCCTGGCCGGCGGCGAGCCCCGCCCGGTGCCACTGGCGCGTGACGACGGCGGGTTCCGGCTCGATCTCGATCGCGTCCGCGCCGCCATCGACCGCAACACCCGGATGCTCATCATCAACAGCCCGTCGAACCCCACCGGCTGGGTGATCAGCGTCGACGAGCAGCGCGCCCTCCTGGAACTGGCGGCGCAGCACGACCTGATCATCCTGGCGGACGAAGTCTACGAACGCCTGGTCTACGCCGAGGCCTCCGTCGCGCCGTCGTTGGCGCGCGTCGCCGGCAATCGCGACCGCCTGATCGTCGTCAACAGCTTCTCGAAAACCTACAACATGACCGGCTGGCGGCTGGGCTGGGCGCAGGCCAGCGAGACCACCATCAAGACGATGTATCGGGCCGTGGAGTTCATGACCTCGAATCCGTCGGCCATGGTGCAGCAGGCCGGCATCGTCGCGCTGCGCGAAGGCGAGCCCTGCATCCACGACCTGCGCGCGCATTACGCGGCGCGCCGAGGACAGGTCACCGCCGCCCTGTCGGCGTGGCCGGGCGTGTCGTTGCCCGAGCCCCAGGGCGCGTTCTACGCGTTTCCGCACATCGCCGGACTCACCGATTCAACCGCGTTCGCCACGCAGTTGTTGCGCGACACCGGCCTGGCCATCGCGCCGGGGGTGGGGTTTGGTGAGTCGGGAGAGGGCTCCGTGCGAATCTGCTTCGCGGCGAGCGAGGCGACGGTGACGGCGGCCCTCGAGAAGTTGCGACACTTCCTGACGACCGCCGTCCGGTAGCTACTTGGCCAGTGTCCTGGCGTACTGGAGTTCGGGACGCTCGGGTCCCGCGTCCTTGCAGATCTCGACGATCTGCCGGTAGTACCCCTTCGCCTTGCTCATCTGCCGGGTGGCCTCGGCCGCCTTGCCCGCGCCGTAGAGCGCGAGAAAGCGGTTGGGCTCCTTCTTCGTGACCGCTTCGAATGCGGCCAGCGCCTCTTTGGCCTTGCCGGCTTCGAGCAGCATGAAGCCGTACATCTCGCGGGCCGGGGCAATCGGCCCTGGCGTCACGGCCGCCTTGTCGGTCTTGTCCTCGACGTCGGCCACCGCCGCCATCGCCGCGAGCGCCTCGGCATGCTGGCCTGCCGCGAACATGACCCAGGCCTCGGCGCCACGTCGCTGGATGTCGACCTGTTCGGTCCAGTACGCGTCCTTCATCTCGATCTCACGATCGCGCAGCGCCGCGAGACGGGCGATGTCGGCGGCCGCGTCAGCCGGCCGGCCTGAACGCGCGAAGCCGATGGCGCGGGCGAAGTGCGTGATCGCCTCAGTGTACGGCGTGTTGGGTGCCGGGTACGGCTTGAGCATGGTGGCGTCAGCCCACTGGCCGCGCTCCAGGGCGTAACGCGCGGGAATTGCCGCGAGGGCAAACGTGTTCGCAAGGCCGGCATCGGCGCCCGCCGGCCCCGCAGTGGCCTTCTCGGCCGCCATTCGCGCCTGCTCCACCACCGCCCTGGCTTGTGTGTCCATGCCCATCTGCAGGTAGGCATAAGTCAGGTAGTCGCGCGCGTGCAGGGCCTCCCCGAGGCCGGTGCTGCTCTTCTCGGCTTCGGCGGCCGAGCGAAGGTTGGTCTCGACCGATTCCTGCCATTCACCGACGCGCGTGAAGGTGTGCGACGGCATGTGCAGGGCGTGCGGCACGGATGGCGCGATATCGGCGTAGGCACGCGCCGCGGGCAGCGCCTTCGCGGCCAGCGCCGGCACATCGTAGGCATGGATGATGTAGTGCGCGAGGCCCGGGTGATTCGGCATCCGCTTGTAAAGCGGCTCGAGAATCTCGGCCGCCTTCAGGTTCTGCGCGAACGTTTTGTCGCTCGGCAGCGCGGTCTGCGCAATGGCGAGCGCCCAGAAGATGCGGGCCTCCACGTCAGCGCGGTTCTGGCTGGCCACCAGCTCCGTGGCGCCCTCGTAAGCGACGACGCGGGCGCGCTGGGTGGTGACGTCGGCGCTCGAGAACAGGCCCGCGACGGCGTCGATGTATCCCTGCTCTCGCGGCGTCGGCGTGCCGGTTGACTTCGCCTTGTCAATCGCGGCTTTTCCATTGGCAATGACCTGCGGCGACCGCTGGCCGGCGAAGGGATTGCCCCAGTAGGTGAGGGCCACGCCCCAGTAGGCGATCGCGCAGTTGGGGTCCTTCTTGGCGACGCTTTCGAAGAGCGCTCGCGCCTCGGGGAACCAGAACGAATGCAGTTCAGCGACGGCCAGGTTGAACTCGTCCTTCACCGCCGGGCTGCACGAGGTTTCGAAGTCGACCGTGCCGGCCTTGATCGCGCCAGGCTTGGCGTTGTGATCGTGCCGTTCGGTCTGCGCCCACGCCGGCGTCGCCAGCGCGAGGCCGAGACACATACAAAATACCAGTCGCTGCATCGTCGTCTCCTCCAGGGATCAGGGATCGGGGGTCAGGGTGTTCCGAAATTCAAGCGGTCCACACCGATGCGGCCGTTGCTGATCACGAGCAGCGGATCCAGCAACGTCCGAAGGTGGTCGAGCGGGTTGCCGTCCACGACCAGCAGGCCGGCTTCGAAGCCGGCCGCCACCAGCATGCCCATCTCGCGCGACACGCGCGCGATGCTCGACGGTCCGTAGCCGGTGTCCGAGCCGGCCACGATCTTGACGCCGAACCGGTGCGCGCGCTGCACTGCGGCGTGCAGGATCGGCTGCATCATCTCCCCGCGACGCTTCAGCCCGGCGTGGTCGTAGTCGCCCCCCGCCTCGGCCAGGTCGTTGACGATGTCGAGGGTGGGGTCGAAGAAGGTGCCCTGCTTGGCCATCAGCTGCAGCGTGTCGTCCGAGAGATAGGTGCCGTGCTCGATGCTGCGCACGCCGGCGCGGACCGCCGCGTCGGCCCCCTCGGCCCCATGCGCGTGCGCCGGGGCTGTGCAGAGAGAGAAATCAGGCTGGCGGCGACGGCAAATGCTGAGGTGAGGGCGAGTCGCATCCAGCAGCATAACCCCAATCAATGGCGACCTATCGTGTCGGAATTAGACCGTTCGCGCGGTCAATTAGCCAATTCGGCTGGGCTTTCGGCCCAATCCGCAGTCCGTGTGCAATGCCGCAGAAAAAGACCGTAAGATGTCGACCAGTCAATCACTTACGGGCCGTGATCCTGACCGGCACCACCTCGATAGAGCCCGACCGTTCAGTAAGGAGTGCTCATGCACGCGCCAATTAAGTACGTTGAAAAAGGATTGTCGATCGCAGCCAACGGCGTCTGGCAAGTCTTTTCTCAGCTCAACAAGATCAGCCAGAACCCGTCGATGACGCCGCGCTGGTCAGATAAACCCCTTCTGAAGTCCTACCAGAAGACGAAGCCGCCCCTTGGCTGGCCGCGGCAGACCGACTCGCTGTGCCCGACGTGCGTGCGCGAAGCGCGCCAGGCCATTCTCGACGGCACCCGGCCGCTTGACACCCTGCTCAACGAGAAGGTCGGCGAGATCAAGGCCACCATCGACGAGAAGGACGGCAAGATCGTGATGATGAAGGATTGCCCGATCCACGGGCACTTCGAAGACACGATGGCCATCGACACCGCCTTCTTCAAGCACCTCGAAGAAGTGTTCCCGGGCCGCGACATCCGCGCCCACAACGACGAGAAACTGCACAACCACGGCAGCAGCACCATCAAGCACGGCCGGGGCTCGGTGCTGACGGTCGACCTCACCAACCGCTGCAACATGATGTGCGACCCGTGCTTCATGGACGCCAACCAGGTTGGCTTCGTCCACGAGCTGACGTGGGACGACATCAAGACGGTGCTCGACAACGCCATCACCATCAAGCCGAAGCGGCAGATGTCGGTGCAGTTCTCGGGTGGCGAGCCGACGCTGTCGCCGTACTTCCTCGACGCCGTGCGCTACGCGCGCAAGGTCGGCTACTCGTCGGTGCAGGCCGCGACCAACGGCATCGAGTTCGCCAAGAGCCCCGACTTCTCGAAGGCCGCGGCCGAGGCCGGCCTGCGCTACGCCTACCTGCAGTTCGACGGCATCGGCAACGCCGCCAACTCGCACCGCCGCGTCGGCAACCTGTTCGACGTCAAGCTGCGGGCAATCGAGAACCTGCACACCGCCGGCGTCGACATCGTCCCGGTCGTGACCATCGTCAACGGCGTGAACAACGAGCAGGTCGGCCGGATCATCGAGTTCGCGCTCGACAATCCCAAGCGAATCAACTTCCTGTCGTTCCAGCCGGTGAGCTTCACCGGCCGCGATGAAGAGGTCACGCCCGAGCGCCGCGCGGCGCAGCGCTACACGCTGTCGCACCTGGCGCACGACGTGAAGAACCAGACGGGCCTCGGCGAGCCGGTGCGCGACTGGTTCCCCATCTCGTTCATGGGCACGTTCACCGACTGGGCCGACGTCGCCAAGGGGCCCGACAACGAATGGGGCAACCTGACCTGCGGCTGCCACCCCAACTGCGGCGTCGGCATGGCCGTGATGATCGACAAGGAAACCAAGGAGGCCGTGCCGGTCACGGCGTTCCTCCGTGCCGAACAGCTCGCCAAGGACGTCGCGATGGTCAACGACGCGGCCCGCGGCAAGTTTCTGACCGTGGCCGGTATGGCCATTGCGCTGGCGCGCAACTACGATTCGTTCAAGTCGCCGACGCACTTCAAGCTGAGCGACCTGCTGAAGAAGTTCGACAAGACCTTCGGCGCGACCGGCAAAGACTACGGCAAGGTCGGCGGCGATCGCACCATGGACGACATCCAGAAGCGCCGCGCCGATCGCTGGAACTTCCTGTTCATCGCGGGCATGTGGTTCCAGGACCTGTTCAACTACGACTTCCGCCGCACCGAGATGTGCATCATCCCGTATGCCACGCAGATGGGCGAAATCTCCTTCTGCGCGTATAACACCGGCATCGGCTGGCGCAACATCATCGAGAAGATGCACATGACGGCAACGCTGACCAAGTGGTACGAGGAGCACGGCCGGCACGAGATCTTCGCCGGCAACAAGTCGGTGCCACTCACCACCACCGAACACACGCTGAAGCTGAACGCCGAAGCGGTGGCCGCGGGCATCCAGACCGACCTTGACGACCTGGGCATTGCGAAGAACTCGCGCGACGAGAAGATCGCGGCGCAGAAGAAGAAGAACATGACCCCCGAGGAGCTGCGCCATCACGCGGAGATGGAAAAGCTCTATCGCAAGGAAGTGCTGAAGGAACAGCCCGGCGTGCCGGTGCTGCAGATCCAGGGCTTGAAGAAGGCCCCGCAGCCGACCACCCACTAAGCCTACGGCCACGGATGGGGCCGCACGTTAGTGCGGCCGGTGCGGCCGACACACGTCGAGAAAAAGGCCGGGACCCGCAAGCGTCCCGGCCTTTTCTATTTGAAGTGGCTTATGATGACGGCGCATGAGCGATTCGGCCTCCCGCCTCGTCACCCTGTCCGCCGCCCGCTGGCGACTCTCGGTCCTCGTCACGGCGGCGATGACCCTCATCTACGTCGCCTTCATCCTGCTGATCGCGTTCAACCAGGAACTGCTCGGCACGGTGCTGGTCCCGGGACTGAGCGTTGGCATCCTGCTCGGGGTGTTGGTGATCCTGTCGGCCATGGCACTGATCCTGGTCTATGTGCGCTGGACCAACCGGCACTATGACGCGGCGGTGGCGTCCATTCGCCAGGCGCACATGGAGGGCCGCTGATGCCGACCGGAGAGCCCAATGTCGTGGCCATGGTGGGCTTCGCCGTTTTCATTGTCCTGTCGCTCGGCATTACCTGGCTGGCCGCGCGACACACGCACAGCACAAAGGACTTTTACACCGCCGGCGGGTCGGTCACGGCCTGGCAGAACGGGATGGCGCTCGCCGGCGACTACATGAGCGCGGCCAGCTTCCTGGGCATTGCCGGGCTGGTGGCGTTGTCGGGGTTCGACGGGTTGA
>SXGQ01785404.1_pt1 | contig 12709 bp, 14 predicted proteins | sample 3178371 | NCBI WGS metagenome assembly SXGQ01 (sample SAMN11356859, study PRJNA531348) | freshwater metagenome | isolation source: freshwater sample F1-20 | place: China: Fuxian Lake, Yuxi | collected 2017-12-25
AAACCGATGATCGGGGCGAGCCGCTGCTGCCACTCGAACCCGGGCAACTCCAGATCCTGGACGACGGGGAGGACATCACCTTCTCGACCCCGGCCGATGTCGGCGGCAACTACGAGAGCTTCCAGTACCGCACCTTGTTGCAGGTGGCCGCTGCCTTGGGACTGCCCTACGCGAACCTGTCGGCCGATATGTTGAAGGCCAACTACTCGAACACCCGCGCAGCGCTCTTGGAGTTTCGCCGGCGCATCGAAGCCTTCCAGCACTCGGTGCTGGTGTTTCAGCTGTGCCGAGCGGTGTGGGCACGTTGGATGGACACGGCGGTGCTCTCGGGCTCCCTTGATCTTCCGGACTACGAGCAACGCCGCGCCGACTACCTGGACTGCAGCTGGCTACCGCCACGCTGGGACTGGGTTGATCCCCTGAAGGACATCCGCGCCGAGATCAACGCCATCGAGGCGGGGCTCAAGTCGCGCACCCAGGCCATTGCCGAGCGCGGCTTCGATGCCGCGATGGTCGATGCCGAGATCGCCGGGGATCACCGGCGCGAAGACAGCCTGGGGCTCTCCTTTGGGCGTGAGCCCGTACCAGCTCCCACGCCGGCACCACCGCCAGCGCCCTCGAACTGAGGAATTCTCATGACCGATTTGCCTTACCTGGCGTCCCGGCTCTACGGGACGCCGCTTCTGATTGCACGCCCCAAACTCGAAGTCATCCTCGGAGTGGTGGCCAGAAAACTCGCGGGCGACACCCTGGCCACGCCACCGCCGGCCGCTGTTGATGCCGGCATGACCGGTGGCCTCCAAAACCTGGAGGGCATCGCCATCCTCTCAATCCTCGGCACCCTGGTGCGTCGCTCTTCCTACATTGGTGCCGCCAGTGGCCTCACCAGCTACCACGACATCGAGGCCATGGCGGAACAGGCCTTTGCTGACCCGCAGGTCCGCGCCGTGCTGCTGGAGATTGACTCGAGTGGCGGTGAGGCGGGTGGCGTGTTCGACCTGGCGCAGCGATTGCGCACCCTGGCCCAGACCTCGGGCAAGCCGCTGTGGGCGATTGCCGATGAGGCGGCACTCTCAGCAGCCTATGCCATTGCCTGTGCGGCTGACCGAGTGTGGCTCACCCGCACTGCCGAGGTGGGCTCGATTGGCGTGGTGGCGGTGCACGTCGATGAGTCGGTGGCCGACGCGAAAGCGGGGCTCAACTACACCTTCCTGCACGCAGGTAGGCACAAGGTCGATGGCCATCCGCACGCGCCGCTGCCAGCCCCTGTGGCCGCTGACATCCAGACCGACATCGAGCAGCTGCACGACCAGTTCATCAGCTTGGCTGCTGGGTTTCGCCGGCTTTCGGTGGATGCCATCCGCGACACCGAGGCCCGTGTCTATCGCGGTGAGGCCGCGCTCCAGGCCGGTCTCGCCGATCAGATCGGCACCCGCGCTGAAGCGATCACGGCCCTGCAACGCCAGCTCGCCATGAGTTCCGGCCGCAGCCTGCGCAACAAAGCCGCCGCTCTTTCAGCGGCACGCACACCCTCTCGATCCCAACCATCCCCGAAGGAGATCTCCATGAATGATCACAACCCCGCTACGCCGGTGGACGATGCCCAAGAGAACACCGTTCCGAATTCAAACCCGGCCCCGGTGCAGCCACCGCAAACCCCGCCGCTCGATGAAGCGGCCATCACTGCCCAAGTGGAGCAGCGACTGCGCCGCCAGCTTACCGAGCTGACCGAGATCGCCGCCCAAGCCAAACGCCTCGGTGTGACGGTCGATCCGGCGCAGGCCCTGGCCCGTGGTGTCACCCCGGATGCATTGAGGCAGTCAGTACTGAAGCAGGCTGCTGAGCGTGATGTCGCACAAGACATCGTTGCCGAGGCACCACAGCAATCCCAAACCAAACCCCAATCCGTCGCTGACAGTCCCTTGGTCAAAGCGGCCCAAGCCTATGGAGGTCGTAAATGAGCACACCTTTGATTTCTCCCGCGACCCTCGGTGATCTCATCAAGCGCGAGTCCGATCCGGACTACACGCGCGAGACCGTGACCCTGAAGGCTGGGGTCGCTTATCCGTTGGGTGCCGTGCTCGGTCGCATCACCGCCACCGGCGTCTATGCCTTCTCGCCAGCAGCATCGACTACGGGCATTGAAGGTGCCGAGATTGCTAACGCAGTGCTGATTCATTCAGTGGCCGCCAGTGACACCGACACCCAAGCCGTGGTGCTTGCACGTGGCCAGGTGATCGTCACTGACCGTGCTTTGGTCTTTGACGCATCCGTCGCCGACACCACAGCCCAATCCCTCAAACACCAGCAACTGGCTGCTCACGGCATCGTCGTGCGTGCCGCTGCCTAAAGTAGGAGTTTCCTCATGACCGTGATCGTCAACCCTTTCGATGCTGGCGGCTTCACCCTGGCTGAGATGTCAGCGGCCATCCAGATGCTGCCCAACCCCTATGGGCGAGTCGGCCAACTGGGGCTGTTTTCTCCAGAGCCCATTTCACAGCGTAACGTCACCATCGAGTCCATCGAAGGCGAATTACGCTTGCTGCCAACAGTAGCCTTGGGCGCACCGGCCACCGTCGGCATCACCGACAAACGCGAAGTGCGCTCTTTTGCCGTACCGCATATTCCGCATAACGATGTGGTGCTTCCAGAGGAAGTGAGTGGCATTCGCGGTTTGGGTCTTGCCAGCGCCGAGGACCCACTAGTCACCGTGATGACTCGCAAGCTCGCCCGGATGCGCGCCAAGCATGCGCAGACGCTGGAATACATGCGGGTGAATGCCCTGCTCGGTGTAACCAAGGATGGAGCCGGCAACGTCCTCTACGACTGGCACACAGCCTTCGGCCTGACCAAGAAATCAGTCGATTTCAAGTTTGTGGAAGACAAGGACCTGGTGATCCGTTGCACCCAGGTCGCCCGTCAGATTGAGGAGAACCTGAAGGGTGAAATGATGACCAGTATTCACGCCCTGGTCAGCCCCGAGTTCTTCGACAAACTGGTCGGTCATGCCTCGGTACAGCAGGCCTACACCTTTTACCAAGGCACTGCCGGCACCAATCCATTGAAAGACGATGTGCGACGGGGCTTCCGTTTTGGTTCCATCTTGTTTGAAGAGTATTTCGGCACGGTCACGCTGTCCACAGGCGAGACTGTACGGCTCATCCCCGAGAAAGAAGGCATTGCATTCCCCTTAGGCACCTTCGATACCTTCCGCACCTACTTCGCACCGGCGAACTTGATGGAAGCCGTCGGCACCTATGGGCAGGAGCTCTACGCTTATCAATTGGCAAGGCCCAACGGCACCGGTGTCGACATCTATACCCAGTCGAACCCGCTGCCGATTGTGAAGCGTCCGGCGCTCACGGTTCGACTTTTCTCCAGCAATGGCTGGTGATGCTCATGACAGTGTTCGGTGAACTGACCCGCGCCATGTCATCCATCGTGCTCACGACCTTTGGTGAGCCGGTGGTGTTTCACATCGAAGGGCAAGCCAAGGCACTGCCGGGCCGGGGCGTATTCACCGCTGTGCACCAGGAGGTGGACGCCAGCACCGGTGTGCCGATGTCCATGGTCCAGCCGGTGGTTGAGGTCCGACAGGCCGATCTGCCAGCCACGCCGTCCGAGGGTGATGCCGTGACGGTGCAAGGTGTGCTCTACCTCATCGTCGAGGTGCGACCCGATGGGCACGGCTTCCTCAAACTGATGCTCCACAAAGGTGGCAGCCATGAAGCATCCACGCACTCTGATCCGTGAGGCAGTGGCAGCGCGACTCCTTGAAGCGTTGCCTAAGGTTGATGCACGCATCACCGCCTCGCGCATCAGCATCCACCGCAGCACACCGCTGTTTGCCGGCAAGCTACCGGCCATCCTGGTCTACACGCGGGACGAGCGCATCGAGGATCAGCCCAACGCCGATCCGGGGCTGCGCTATCGGAAGCTCGAGCTGTCGGTCGAGATCATCGCCAGTGGTGAGGCCGCTGCCGAAGAGGCCGATGGGCTCGCCCAAGCGGTGGAAGCCGCCCTCGATGCCGATGAGACCTTGGGACTGCTGGTCGAAGGCACGCGCCTCACCCGCACTGAAGTCGATCAGGGCGGCGAAGGCGATACGCCGATTCTGGCTGCCCGCTTGTCGTTCGAAGTCAGCTACTGGACCAAGCCTGTGATCGATGACGGGGTGTTACCGCTGCAGGTGCTAGTGAGCTGGGTGCCGGAGATCGGCACTCGCCATGAGCACAGCTATCAGCCGGTGGGCACGCACTACCGGGAGCCGGGTTCATGAGCCAGCGCAACCTGCACCAGGACATGACCGAGGCTGAGCGGCGCATCAGCAATGTGGCACTCATGGGCCAGGTGGTTGCGCTCGACACCGCGCGGGCCCGCGTGCGGGTGCAGGCCGGTCCCATCACCACGGGCTGGCTGCCCTTTGCGACGCTGCGTGCAGGGCTCGACCGGACCTGGCATCCGCCAGAGCCCGGTGAGCAGGTGTTGCTGGTTGCCCCAGGGGGTGACCTCAATCAAGCAGTGGTGGTTGGCTCGATCTACCGCAGCGAACATCCTGCCCCGGCCGATTCAGCAGACGTTTCGCGCACGCTGTTCTTGGACGGAGCGGTGATGGAGTATGACCGCGCCCAGCACCACTGGCGTTTGGCTGTGCCAGCGGGCGGGAAGATCGTGCTGGAGATTGGCCCAACGCGACTGGAACTCAGCGATCAGGGCGCGCGGCTCACTGCACCCCGAATTGATCTGAATTGAAGGGAGGTAGCGGATGCCTGCTGTGACCCGTTTGGGCGATCAATGCACCGGCCATGGCTGTTACCCGGCCCGCCCGAGTACCTCCGCTGCTGCCTCGGTGTTCGTCAATGGCATCGCAGTACATCGGGTGGGGGATGCCTGGGCGACACACTGCTGCGGTCCCGCCTGTCACGCCAGCGTGCTGGCGGAAGGCAGTGCTTTGGTCTTTGCCGAGGGTCAGGCCATTGGACGCATCGGCGATCCGGTGGCCTGTGGTTCGAGCGTGGCCGAAGGGTCACTCAATGTCTATGCAGGGTAATCAGCGATGCGCGGAATCAACGCCCAAACCGGCCAGCCCCTGGCTGGCATCGACCACCTGCGCCAGAGCATCCGCGACATCCTGACCACCCGCATCGGCACTCGCGTGATGCGCCGTGACTATGGCTCACACCTACCCACGCTGGTCGACAACCCCATGACCCCGAGGTTGGCCATGGATCTGTACTCGGCCACCGCCGAAGCCCTGGCGCGCTGGGAGCCGAGATTCAAGCTCACCCGTGTGCGCATCGCGTCCGCGACGGTCGGGCAAGTCGTGCTCGATCTGGAAGGCATCTACCTGCCCGATGGCCAGGCCACGGTGATTACCGCAGTGGAGGTGTGAATGACCACGCTCAGTGATCTGGCAAGTTTGCCCACCCCGGCGGTGATCGAGCCTTTGTCCTTCGAGACGATCTTCTCGGAACTGCAGGCGGAGTTTCAATCCCGCTACTCGGACTACTCGGCCCTCTTGGCCTCGGACCCGGCTGTGAAGCTCCTGGAGGTCGCGGCTTACCGGGAAGTCCTGCTCAGGAATCGCATCAACGCCGCTGCCAAGGCATCGCTCCTGGCCTTCGCCACCGGCAGCGATCTCGACCATCTGGCCGCTTTCTACGGTGTGACGCGCTTGATGGATGAGACCGATGAGGCGCTGCGCCTGCGCACCCGCCAACGCATCATCGGCTTTGCCAACGCAGGTGGCGCGGCGCACTACCGCTACTGGGCGCTCTCTGCATCCACCGAGGTAGCCGATGTCGAGGTCGACAGCCCGGAACCCGGGCGTGTGCGCATCAGCGTGCTCGCCAAGGGTGAAGCAGACACTGTCCCAGGTGCGGTGTTCGATGCCGTGCGCGCTGTGGTACTGCGTGATGACATCCGGGTGCTCACCGACACCGTCGAGGTGGTGCCGGCCGAACTCATTCCCGTCACGGTGGCCGCCCGGATCTGGCTTTACCCCGATACACCCATGGCGGCCTTCGACGCCATCGGGGCACGGTTCAAGGAAGTATTGGCGGCGCAGTCGGGCCTGGGCTGGGATCTGACACCCTCCTGGGTGATTGGCGAGCTGCAGCGTCCCGGCGTGCACAAGGTCGAGTTGCTCGCGCCGACGACCGAAATTCGCGCTAGTGCCAACCAGGCGGTGCGCCTGATGAATCTGAATTTGGAATTTGCGGGGCGGGATCGATAGCGCTTCCCATCCTGCGTTGGAGGGCGCATGACCGCTGAACATCTGCTGCCCGCCAATGCCACACCGCTGGAGCAGGCGCTATCCCTGGCGACCAACCCGCTGTCCCGCCTGGCACTGCCGGCAGATGCTATCCGCCAGTTCAAGACCGATCCGTCGGACCCGCTGCTGCCCTGGCTGATCTGGGAGTACGGCCTCGGCGAATTGTTGCCCTACCTGCCCCAGCCAAGACAGGCGATTGCCGAGGGCATCCTCTGGCAGCGGCTGCGTGGCACACCGGCTGCACTTTCGACCGCCTTGTCCTGGATCGGGATGCGCGCCACGGTCGAGCAGGAACCGCCCGGTGTTCACTTTGCCGAGTTTCAGCTCGATCCGGGGCAAGTGCTCGACAGCGACACGGCGATTGCCAACCTGATCGCCATTGCACGGCTGTCGGCACCGGCACGGTCTCGCCTGTCACGCCTTTATCACGGGCATGACTTGCGTCGCGTCGTGCTCGATGAGAGTCGGCTGGGCGAAGCGCTGCTATCCGATCACAGTGGGGTGTTTTGGAAGGATGGGCAGACCAAGCTGTCGTTTGGGCGCGGTTTCGCACAGAACGCGCTGGCATCCGGACAACAAATTGCGCCAAACCGCGAAGCGGTGCGCTTTGCAGTCGCCCGCTTGATCGACCGGTATTTACTCGACTTCTCGGCGCTAGGCGATCTTGGGCACACGCCCAACGAGGAGATCCTGCACTCGCATCTGTTCACACTGGCCAATGCGCTGGGCGTGCCCCAGGCGCAGTCGTTACTGCCCGAACGTCGCTTTGCACGGGCGATGGTGGTGCTCTCCGACAGCACACCCTTGGGCGATATCAACGCCAACCTGCCGCGCTTTGCCTGGCAGGAGGTGGGGCAAGCGATCACCCTGGGTGGCAGTGACAAGCTGTCCGCGACACCGCACCGGCTGATCCGCGTGGAGGTGCTGGAGCGATTTGCTCGAGGCCACCCGGGTGATCTGGTCGTGCCGACCTTGAGCCTGCAGGCTCACCGAGATCATTTCGCCATCCACCAGGTACAGGCCCGTGCCGATCAGGCGCTGGGGATGTGGGTCTTGGGCGAATCGGTACCGAGCCTGGACCGGGGTTTTGTGCGCCGTGATCACACCCGAGGCAACCCAGCCTTGCCCGATGCCGCTGGCTGGCGGCCACGCCTTTACCAACGGTCGCAAGTGGTGCTCAGTGAGGTCATTCTGGGCGAGGTCAATACCCGCACGCCCCGGCGAGCACTGTTGCGCACCCGACCGCTGCCCACCCTGGGCGATCTCACTTTGGGTGATGTGGCCGAGGTCGAGTGGCGAGCGCTGACTGAGATGTACATCGCTATCTCCGGCTTCACCGATGTGGCGCCTTACGGGTTTGAGGAAACACCCTCCAACCTGCAGCGCCTGCTCACCCGCGCCACCGAGCGCAACACCGGATCACTCGTCGCGCCATCGCGGGTTGCCGTGGCCAGTCACCAAGCCGGCTGGCAGGGCCAGAGCTGGACCGGTGTGCGCTGGCCGTCTTCAACCTGGACCGACACCCGCGAGTTGATCGGCACGACCCATCAGACGCTGAACTGATTTGGCGGCGCACTGAGCGCCGCTGCTTTGCATTTCTCCCTTATTCATTTTTGGAGCACCCGATGGCCATCCTGACTGCCAGCGGTCGCGCTGCGCTTGCCGCCGCGATCAAAGAACAAACCCTGCACCTCTCCCTGGGCGAAGGCGACCCGCTGTGGGACACCACCAAGGCGATCAGCACACCCTTTGACGAGGCTGGGGTGATCGAGCTGGGCTTCCAGCACCTGGCTGACATCCGCGTCACCTCGCTCGATGACCAGACCGAGTACGCGCTGGATGTCGACTACAGCGCCAATGCCCGTGAGGGCGTGATCCGCCGTCTGCCTGACAGCACCATCCCCGAAGGTGGTGACGTCACGGTCCACTTCAAGGTTTCGCACCCGCCCGAGTCCATCGGCCAGACGGCGCTGCTGCGTGAAGTGGGCCGCCGGGTGGTGGACGAGGTGCATTTTGTCGCCGCCGACCCCGAGGGCGAGATCGTGGTGCCGACCGGACGCTACCGGTTGGTCACCGAGCCCACGAACCACCTGTTCATCCGTGTCCGCTTCGACTTCGAGGATGCCGCGACCTCCATCGTGCGTGAGCAAGGCCTCTTCGTCGGCACCCAGGCCGATCCTCAATTGCCCGTTGGGCAGAAATTCTTCATTCCGGCCCAGATCACGGACCCCGGAATCCTCCTCGTGCTGCAGAACTCGGTGCCCATCGTGCGCCAGCCCAGCACCCGCGAGACCTTCGAATTCGTCGTCACTTTCTAACCCGCGAGGCCACCCATGATCGAGCGTTACTACAACCTGTTTGACCCGGCCAAGCACTACACCCAGCTGCTGTTTCGTGCCGGCGATGGTCTGCAGTCCCGAGAACTCAACGAGATCCAGACCACCTTGATCCACCGCCTGCAGGGCGTGGCCGATGCGCTGTTGAAGGACGGAGATATCGTCAGCGGCGCCAACCTGCAGATCGATGCCGACACGGGCTTAGTCACCCTGGAGGCGGGTCGCGTCTATTTGCGTGGCGCCGTGCGCGAAGTGCCTGCCGCCACATTCACCGTTCCCACGGATGGGCGTGTGGCCGTCGGCGTGCGCTTCACCACCCGCACCGTCACCGAACTTGAAGACCCCAACCTGCGCGAGCCGGCCGTCGGCGTGCGCAACTACCAGGAGCCCGGCGCCGGGCGGCTCAAGGAGACTCTTGCCTGGGGCTGGGAAGGTGCTGGCACCAGTGATGGTCAGTCCGGCGACTTCCACGCAGTCTATGCCCTGGACAACGGAATCCTGGAGAACCGCCGCCAGCCGCCCGTGCTCGACGGCGTGATTGCCAGCCTGGCGCGCTACGACTATGACGCCAACGGCCACTACGTGACCGAAGGACTAGGGGTGCGCCATCTCTCCCAGGACAGCGACAACCAACAGCACATCTTTTCCGTGGCGGAGGGCCGCGCCAACATCGACGGTTTCAAGGTCGAGCGCAGCCAGTCGCAGCGCCTGCGTCTGCCCATCGACCCGGATCTGCAGCGGGTGTCCTCGGAGCCACAAGTATTCAACGACAGCGGCGATGGCTCGATGATCGTCGCGATTAACCGTCCGCCGCTGGCCCAGGTGCTCGACATCAAGGTCACCCAGCAGAAGACCGAGACGGTGGTTCACGGGGCCTTCACCGGCAGTCGAGATGTGCTGACTGAGCCCACCGTGGTGGCCGTGCTCACCATCAAACAAGGCACAACCACCTATGCCCAGGGCACCGACTACAAGGTGGTGGGTGACGAAATCGACTGGAGCCCGGGTGGAGCTGAGCCCGCCCCGGGTTCCAGCTATCAGGTCACCTACCAGTACATCGCCAGCATCACCCCGACCCACCTGACCGACACCGGCTTCAAAGTGACCGGCGTGGTCCAGGGTTCCACGATGTACATCGACTACCAGTGGAAGCTGCCACGCGTCGATGTCTTGGCGCTCACCACTGATGGTCAGGTCGAACGCATCAAGGGCATCAGCCAGGTGCGCAACGCGATAGCCCCCATCGTGCCGGCCTCGCGCTTGACCTTGGCAGAGATCGCCTACGACTGGCGCAGTGGTGCTGAACCTGCGGTGCGCAATGTTGCGATTCGCACCATCAAGGTCTCGGAACTGACTGCGATGCAGCGCCAGATCGCTGATCTCTATGACCTGATGGCGCTGGAGCGCCTGCGGGTGGACGCCAACATCCGCGAACCCGCCGCCAAGAAGGGGTTGTTCGTGGACAACTTCCTCGACGATGACCTGCGCGACCAAGGCGTGGCGCAAACTGGCGCCGTTGTCGCCGGTGTCCTGACGCTGCCGATCACGGCTTCGGCGCAGCACGCCAAGGACAACGGCAACATCCTCATCACGCTCGACTACACCGTGACCCCGGTGATCGAGCAGCTGGCCCGCACGGGTGCGATGAAGATCAACCCCTACCAGGCCTTTGAGCCGGTGCCAGCCCGGGTGACGCTCAATCCCGCAGTAGACCAGTTCACGGTGACCAATAACACCTGGGCATCGGATGTGACCGAGCGGCTGATCACCGGCAGTGGTGTGCTTGAGCAGGTCGTGGAGACCCGACGCTCAGATCAAGTACTGACGTCCTTCAGCGAGGAGGCGCAGTTTCTGCGTGCGCTGCAGGTGAGCTATCGGGTCGAAGGATTCGGACCAAGCGAGGCGCTGGCTACCTTGCGTTTCGATGGGGTTGGCATTTCTCAACCTGCGGGTGCGGCAGCTAACGCCTCGGGCCTGCTCACGGGGAGCTTCCAGATCCCACAGGCGATTCCAGCCGGTGCGAAGTTAGTTGAGTTTCTGGGTGCTGGAGGTAGCTACGGCTCGGCGACTTATGTCGGGCGCGGGCAGATCGTCACCGAAACGCGCCGGCGCATTCTGACCACGGTCGTGCGTCGTTGGGACCCGCTGGCGCAGACCTTCACGCTGCCCGAGCGCCGGACCATCGGTGGCTTGGAGTTGTGGTTCACCACCAAGGGTGGAACATCTCCAGTGATCGTGCAGATCCGTGAAACCCAGGTTGGTATTCCGACCACCACGGTGCTGACCGAAGGCCGGCTCTATGCCTCAGACATCAAGACCGACGGCAACCCAACCCGAATCACGCTCGATCCGGTAGCGCTCGACGCCAACCGCGAGTACGCCATCGTGGTGCTCACCGACGATGCCAACCACGCGGTGTCGGTGGCTGAATTGGGTAAGTACGACCCGCGCACCGGCTGGGTGACGGCGCAGCCCTACCAGATCGGGGTGCTGCTCTCGTCCTCCAACGGCATCACCTGGACGCCGCACCAGACGCAGGACCTGACGTTTCGGCTGCTGGGCTGCCGGTTTTCTCAGACGAGCAAGACGGTCTCGCTGGGCCAGTACACGGTGACGAATCTGTCCGATGTGATGGCGCTCGCGGGCGTTGAGCGTCCTACCGCTGGCACCGATGTGCAGTTCCTGGCGACCGATGCGCAGGGGCGGATCTACACCCTGTCGGAGGACCAGGGGTTGGCCTTGAGCGAGAAACTCTCGGGCAATCTGGCCGTGTCGGCCAAGCTGACTGGCACGGAAACGGCCAGTCCGATCCTGTATCCGGGCACCCAGTTGGTGTTCGGCACACTGGAAGCGGCGGGGGACTATCTGTCCCGGGCGATTCCGGCCGCCGCCACCTTCAACGTGGCAGTGACCTTCGATGCCCTGACACCAGGGACCTCGAGTGTCTCGGTGCAGGCGGAGTCCGGCACGCCGGGCAGTTTCCAGGCGCTGTCCCTGTCTTCGGGTGTGGAGGTCGGCAACGGCTGGGTCGAGCGCACCTACAAGGCCAACAGCCTCGTCGGCGTCGGTGCCGACCGCACCACGCGCGTGAAGCTGGCGCTGTCCGGCAATCCGCAGCACCGGCCCTTCGTGCGCAACCTGCGCGTCATCGTCACCTGATGGGGGTGAGCGATGACCCAGGAGCGCACCCCGCGCGGCTACCCGCTGCCGCACCCCGAGCACCTGTTGTCTGAAGACGTACTCAACCTGCGTGAAGCCCTCACCCGCATCGATGCGGATGTGGCCGCGCAGGAAGCAACTTCACAGCAGGGGCAAAACCAACTCACCGAACGTCTGCGCCGCCAGCAACTGCGGGTGTTTCACCAGTTCGGTTTTTAAGAGGAATTCCTATGGCCAAAGACCCCTTACTGCGCGATGCGGTGCGCGCGATCAAAGCCAAGATAGAAACTGCCGCCGAGATTGCTACACCCGAAGAGCTCGCTTATCTCGGCACCGCCATCGACCGCATCGGTGGTCGAGCCACCGTCCTCGAGGTCGAGGAGATGGGTGACATCAAGATGGCGGAGATGTCGGCGCATGCCAACGCCGTGGAGTCGGTGACGCTCGACACCATTGCCACGGCCGCAGATGTGGCCATTACCAACGTTACGGCCACCAAGACAGCGGCCGAGGCCGCGATCACCGCCACCAAGTCGGCCGCAGAGACTTCGGTCACCCAGACCAAGGACGCGGCTCTGGCCGTGATGGCCCAGACCGAGACCAGCACCGTGGCGACCGTCAATGCAGCCGCCCAGACCGCGATCCAGCAAGCCGCCAGCAGCCGCGATCAAGCGATTGCTGCCACGCAAAGCGCGGCCGATGCGGCCGTGGCCACGGCGCAAGCCGCTGCCAACAGCGTCACCCAGCAACTGGTGCTGGGGCGCAAGACCTTCTTCCTTGCCCAACTCTAAGGAGCCCCCTCGATGTCCATTCTGGGAACGGCGCTGCCAGCCGCCCACACGCTGGCGACCCTCTACGAAGTACCCACTGGCCGTCGCGCCGTGGTCAATGTCGCCGCCTGCAACCAGGGCACGGCAGCCGCAAAGGTGCGCGTGGCGCT
>SXGQ01726664.1_pt1 | contig 12708 bp, 7 predicted proteins | sample 3178371 | NCBI WGS metagenome assembly SXGQ01 (sample SAMN11356859, study PRJNA531348) | freshwater metagenome | isolation source: freshwater sample F1-20 | place: China: Fuxian Lake, Yuxi | collected 2017-12-25
AGCATGCCAACAGCACCGGCAGTCAGCAGAAATCGAACCGTGCCGTCGTCATCAGCACCCGCACAGAAATGATGATAATAGTGCAGCACCGCCGGAATAATTCCGGCTGCACCGTTCGTCGGAGCCGTCACGACCTTGCCGCCAGCTGCGTTCTCCTCGTTCACCGCAATCGCCCACAAATTCACCCACTCCATGCTGGCAAAAGCATCGGCCGCAGCCTTCTCGGCATGCAGTTTCCGATACAGCTGCGGGGCACGCCGACGAACCTTCAGCCCCCCAGGCAGAATACCCTCGTTGCGACAGCCTCGCTCCACACACTGCCGCATCACCGACCACAAATGCAGCAAACCCGCTCGCACCTCAGACTCACCCCGCCACGCCAGCTCGTTACGCAGCATCAGACTGCTGATCGATAACCCCGCTGCGTCGCAATGCCGCAACAATTCGTTCGCCGACGAAAACGGATGCGACAGCTCCGTACGGTCCTGCACAATCCGATTGCCACCCGCAGCAGTCTCATCCACAACGAAACCGCCACCCACCGAATAATAAGTCCGCTCGTACAAACACTGCCCTGTCACGTCATGCGCAGCAATCTGCATACCGTTCGGGTGATACGGCAGCGATTCGTTCAAAAACAACAGATCAGTTACTGGACGAAACACAATCCGATGACTGCCCAGGATTCGCAGGTCTTCACCTGCCTCCAGTCCCTGCTGCAGGCAGTCAATCGCCTCAGGAGTCGTCTCTTCGGGGAGTTCACCACTGAGTCCGGCAATCACGGCACGATCAGAACCGTGTCCTCGTCCGGTGGCCCCCAGTGATCCATACAGCCGCACTGCGATCCGCACCACATTCGTCAGCAGCGACAGCTCCCGCAGCGACCTGACAAACATCCCGGCCGCCCGCATCGGTCCGACTGTATGTGAGCTGGAAGGACCAATTCCCACGCGAAACATGTCAAACGTGCTGATTGCCATTCACAGACCCTCCGTGTGAGCATTCTACGGTGAACAGCCAGCTCCGGCCATCGCACCAGGGAAAATCAATTGACGCCATCGGAAAAACGCTGGATTAGAACAGGTTCCAACACTTTTTCAGGACAGAGGAAGAGAGCACCAGCGCGGTCATGCGAGTTTGCTGCACCGGCCATCCGTCAAACACCAAAAGCCCACATCGACCCGCGTTGCCGGACGCAGCAAGCGACGGCTCGGCAGGAGCCTCGCCCGCCCAGGGTTCAACCACTGCGGTGCGACACGTCAGGTATTCTCGACGGCGATCCACGCCTGCGAGGCGCCCCCAATCCGTATAACCTCTGTGCCTCTGTGTTGAAGAAACTGACAAGAGATCCAGCAAGTACAGATCTCGGGCTGGAAAGCCCGAGCTACAGCAATTCGTGTCCATTCGTGGTTCAAAACGCCCCCCAACAGCCCCTTGCGATTATCCGTGTCAATCCGTGTTCATCCGTGGCGAAAAAACGTCCGTGGCACGCCACCTGCACTCGCGTCTTCGCATCTTCACGTGAGTCCATCAACCAGGACATGCACCCGCGGACTCCCGTCCGCGGCTCGCCTGACCGAACACCGAAAACCGAAAACCGAACTTGTGCGTTTCCCTTCGCGGCTTCGCGTGAGCCAGACAGCCTGCAGAGCCCCCGGTTCGCACAGCCGCGGCAGGACAGATCTCGGGCTGGAAAGCCCGAGCTACAGCAATTCGTGACCATTCGTGTCCATTCGTGGTTCAAAACGCCCCTTGCGATTATCCGTGATAATCCGTGTTCATCCGTGGCAAAAAAACATCCGTGGCACACCACCTGCCCTCGCAGCGTCGCGTGAGCTGAACCAGCCGCTAAAATCCACAGCCCCACCAGCCCGGTCCCTTGCCAGCCGACTCAGCGCACTGCAGAATCCGCGGCTCGGCGTTTCCAGCCAACGCTCGTGTTAAAAACACCGCTGCACCCCGCAGTGGCACTTTTTCCGGATCACTCTCCATGCGCACGGCACTGCCGCTTCTGCTGCTGACGTTCATCACACTTGCCCGGTCCCTGCCGGCTCAGCAGCCAGATTCTGCCTCACCCAGCTTCGCCGACTGGTTTGAAGATCGGGCCCTGCGACTGGAATTTGTCGTTTCTGGTCATGCCACCGAACACACAATCGCCCTGCAGGAAATCTTTGAAGAACCGTGCTGGCCTGAAAACCCGGCTCTGCTGCTCCCCACCCGACAGCTCTGCAGCACCCGCGCCCGCATCTATGACGCTGCGACCGGTCGACTCATCTGCCAGCGATCACTCGACACACTCTTCAGCGAATACACCACCACCACCCCGGCCACTCAAAACATCCGCCGGGCTTTCGAATTCGTCGTGCGATTCCCGCTGCCCAAAGCCCCCGTCAGACTGGTGCTCGAAGAACGCAGCCGCAGCTATCAGTACGAACAGGTTTTTGAAACAGACATCAGGCCGGATGATCTGCATATCCGTCGTGAATCCGTGCTGCAGGATGAAATTCACGAACTAAAAATCGCCGGCCCGCCACAAAACAGCCTTGACATCACCTTCCTCTCAGAAGGTTATACAGCCGAACAGGCCGCCGATTTCAAAGCCGATGTGCAGCGGATGGCAGACTTCCTGATGAATCAGCCACCTTACAATGACTTCAAAGACCGCATCAGTATTCGTGGCGTCTTCCGACCGTCGCCCGAACAGGGCACTGACGAACCACATCAACGCATCTATAAAAACACAAACCTCGGAGCGACCTTTAATATTTTTGACCTCGATCGTTACCTGCTGTCCGAACAGAATCACAATATTCACCGCATGGCAGCTCAGGTTCCCAGTGACACCGTGGTAGTGCTGGCCAACAGCAAAACCTACGGCGGAGGTGCCGTCTGTCTCGACTACTGCATCTCAACCACCGGACACAACAACAGCCCGTTCGTCTTCCTGCACGAGTTCGCCCATTCCTTCGCCGGACTGGCTGATGAATACACCGGAAACGTCGCTTACAATCAGATGTATCCGGAAGACCAGGAACCGATGGAAGCCAACATCACCCGCAACCTGAATCGGGAAACGCTCAAGTGGCGACACCTGCTGTCCCCTGATGTGGAACTGCCGACTCCCGAACTGCCGCAGCCGGAGGCCTCACAAAAGCAGCTGGTCGGTGCCTTCGAAGGCGGGGGATACGTCAGGAAGGGCATTTTCCGATCGGAACAGGACTGCTGGATGGGATCCCTGCGCAAGGATGAGGGCTTCTGTGCTGTGTGCCGTGAAGCCATCCGACAAACCATCAGCGGCCATCTTGGCCAATAGTCTCGTTCACAACCGGCCAGCCCTCCGCAGACTCCGTCAACTCGCGCGCAGCAAAACACCACACCACCACGCGCAGACTGCTCAGCCGATCCGGCATCTGCAGCAACTGCAGACGCGCCCCCGTGCCCCCGGAACCCCGCACCCCCAGTGTCTCAATGGCAGTATCCAGATGCCGAGCCAGTTGCTGCGGTAAACCTGCACCCACGGCATGCAGATCGTCCGCGTCATACACCAGCACATGGCTGTCACCCAGCAACAGTATCGGCGGCTGAGGAAAAATGGCTGCCGCTGCCGCCCCCGGAGGTGCCGCCCCGGTCTGCGGATCCGTAACAAAATCCAGCCGTACCAGCTCGCGCCGGTCCGTCTTCGGGTCCAGCATGCGAGCCAGATCGCCGGTCAGTTCCACCTCACGCGATTCCACACTCAGCGGGACACCGGCACGCGGCTCACATAGTCCCCTGCCCACAAGCTCCGCCGCCAGGACCTCCGCCAGCCTGCCAATCCCGTCGCCGTTCAGATGAGTATCCGAGCGACAGTACCAACTTTCCGGATCCCCGGCCCGCTGCAGCTCCGGCAAAAGATCCACCACCCAAACTCCCCGCTCGGCCAGTTCCCGCAGCAGTTCGACGACTCGCTCATCTGCTCGCTCGCCTGCCCCCGCGGCCTCTGCCGTCAGGCTGGTCACATGCACCGCAGCCTTTGCCGGAATCGGTACCAGCAGCAGCGTTACTCCCTGCTGCCGGAGCAACCGCTGAAACTGCACAATCGCCGGCAGCGGATCGCGGACAACATCCGCCACAGCCCGGCCGGTGCCGGGATCACGTCGCCCTGCAAACTCGCGAATCGGGCCGGCCGTCAGCGACTGCAGCTCGGACATCAAAAACAGCCAGCCTCCCGGACCTTCCAGGACCTGCTCTGATCCCCGCCGAAAGGCCAGCGACAGCATGTGCTGCAGTGGACGTGCCGGATGACGCAGCCAGGTGAATTCGCCGAGGCCCGCTTCATAGTCCTGCAGTCCCGACTGCAGCTCCTGATTTACCAGCAGTGCCCGCTCAACAATCGTTCCTTCGGAATCGCGATACAGCTCCGGCACAATCGCCAGAGCGTCGCGAATCCCCAGCACCTGCGGCACACCAACTCCCGCCGGTCCGCCGTCACGCCAGTCGCAGATCAGCTGCAGGACTGGCACACCGGCAATAGCCAGAAAAAATCCGCTCAGTGCCAGCCAGGTGCACAGCCTCGGGGCCTCCCAAACGCTCAGTCTGCTCTGCTGTTCAGTCGCTGTATTCACCGGCCTGCACCTCAGAACATGAAGTAGATAAACGGCTGCTGCTCCTGCAGCGTCAGCTGCAGCAGTGACAGCCACAGCAGTGCCACACACACCACCACTCGTCCGCCGCTCAGCCTGCTGACAAACTGCCGCGACTGCTGCGGAGCCAGCCAGACAATGACAGCCCCCACACACAGCATCCCAACATGCCACGGCTGACGCACCACCGCATCCACAATCACCGTGGAACCATCCTGCCGGCCAAAGCCCAGCATGGCCGACAGCAGCAGCCCCGCCTGCCGCAGCGAATCAGCACGAAACGGCACCCAGGTCAGACACACGAGACCAAACGTCCCCGCAGTCAGCAGCAGCCGCCGCAGTCCACCTGATGCTGCGGAATCCGGCTGCTGTGACTTTCGACTGCCCCGCAGCAGACGTTCCAGCAACAGCAGCACCCCATGCAGCCCGCCCCACACGATATACGTCCACGCTGCACCATGCCACAGCCCGCCCAGCAGCATCACCAGCAGCAGATTCCACGACGTCCGCCAGCCGCCGCGACGATTGCCGCCCAGAGGAATATACAGGTAATCGCGGAGCCAGCCGGAGAGCGACATGTGCCAGCGACGCCAGAAGTCTGCCAGCCCCGCTGCTCGATACGGGCTGTCAAAATTCGCGCAAAAATCAAAGCCCAGCATCCAGCCCAGCCCCATCGCCATATCGGAGTAACCGCTGAAGTCAAAATAGATCTGAAACGCCCAGGCCACCGCGCCCAGCCACGCAGCAGACATCGAAGGAGCATCGGCGGCAAAGACAAAATCCACCGGCAGACTCAGCCCGTCCGCAATCAGCACCTTCTTCGCCAGCCCCAGACTGAAACAGCAAATCCCCCGCGTCATCCGCTCCAGTGAATGCACCCGCTGCTGCAGCTGCACTGACACGTCATGAAATCGCAGAATCGGACCGGCCACAAGCTGCGGAAACATCGCTACGAAACAGGCAAAGTCCCACACACTGCGTATCGCCCGCGCCTCGCCACGATACACATCAATGCAGTAACTCATCGACTGAAACGTATAAAAACTGATGCCCAGCGGCAGCACCACCTGCAATACCTCACCCGTTTCAAACCAAGACCAGCCGAGCTGATTTGATGTCTCCTGCAGAACCTCCACCCCGAAATTCCAGTACTTGAAGAAACCCAGCAGCCCCAGATTGCCCGCCAGCGAACAGCAAAGTGCCAGCTTTTGCCGCAGCGAACGCACAGGCGAATTCAGCAGCGGCAGGCCACCGTCGGGATCTCGCGGCAGTCCTGAGACCAGCAGCAGTCCGCAGACAAAATCCAGCAGCGTCGACAGCAGCATCAGCAGCACAAAGAGCGGATTGGCCCAGCCATAAAACACATAGCTGACCAGCGTCAGCACGACGTTTCGCCCTCGAACCGGCACCGCGTAATACAGCAGCAGTGTCAGCGGCAGAAAATAAAACAGAAAAATGTGCGAGCTGAAAACCAAGCCGGGTTCCTTCCATCATGCCGCCACTGCGGCCCCACTACTTCTTTCCACTGACAATATAAAACAGTGGAATTCCGGTCCACGCCCCGTCCATGATCTGCCGCTCTCCACGCAATTCGCGATGCTCCTCAAAACTTTCCACTGTCAGCGTTAATGTCTGACCGGGACGCACGCGAGCCGACGGTTGCGCTGTGCCGTCCCGGATTCCCCAGTGAGCCACCAGAATCTGCTGCTCCGCCAGCTCACCGTCCTCCACCGACAACACGTCATACTTATGCACCACGAGGGCACTGCGATAGGGCAGAATACTGCGAGCTGCCGGGATCCGACTGGCCTCCGCACACTTCAGCTTAACTCGCACCTGCTGAACCGGCCGAGCCGCAACAGCAGCAGCCAGTGACTTCAATCCGGCAGGGTCAATCACCGATGTCTCACCACCCTCAAACCACGCGTCCGGGAAAAAATCGCCGAGGTCATTGCGAGTGACACGGTACCAGGCGGACACATTGGTCATGTCCGAGCTGAATTGCCCCAGCTGGATCTCCACATCAGGCCCGCCACCCGAAATCGTGTTGATCGGACCGTTTACCCGATAGGGCCCCGTCAGTGCGAAATACTGAGTATGGTTGGACCAGCGCGGATGAAATACCTCGTGCCCCGCAAACTCTGGCGCCGTATTCACCGGGACGCTCCAGCCACGTTCGATACCCGGGGCAAACATCTGCAGATTGCGATGCGGACCATCAAACACCCAGCTGACGCCACTGTCATCCGGTGCCATCGACGCCCAGCAGCCGGTCCCCCGTCGAATCCACTTGCCCGTGGTCAGATCCGCGACACCACCTGACGGCCACGGAAATTCGCCGGCCGCCTGACGCCCGCTCAGCGACAATTGAAAATTGTCCGGACTGATCTGCGTCTCATTCCACACCACCTCCTCAGACTGAACATCGTCCAGTCGAATGCGACGCACATTTCGCAGCCGGAAACTTTCCGGCTTGCCCACCCAGTCCGCCAGATACACCCACGTCGCCCTGTTGACCGGATCCTGCCACACATCCAGCGCAAAACCGGGGGCCAGCTTCTGAGCACTCCCACCGGCAAAATCCACCCACCAGACCCGGTGGTCCACGTGGCTGGAATACACGATCCGGCGACCATCCGGAGTCAGCAGTGGTCGAGCATAACTGCCTGGCGTTCCCAGCACGGCACGTTCGCCCTGGCCGTCAGCACTGTCAAATGCCATCAGTTTCAGCGAGTTGCCTTCGGCATTGACATCACGACGGCCCGAAGAATGATCCTGGACCCAGGTCACCCGAAAATGCGGCCAGGTCGCTGCCGCAGGCTCGTCAGCACACAGCAGTCCGCTGCTGATCAAAAGGCCAATTGTCAGAATTGATTGTGCCGCTCTGTGCATGAATGCTCCTTTAGGCCCCGCCAGTGTGATTCGCAGGCCGTATCGTGTCAAGAAACGCCTGTGCCTGGCCCGGACGCAGACAGGTCGCTTGCTGCCGGAATCCGGATTTTTAGCCCCGCCAGCGACGAGATCCCGGATTTCCGGTCATGAATTGCCGCTGGCGGCTAATTCCGATTGCTCCGGAACGACGCCACGTCAATCTCGCGGTTCGGGGTTTCACACTGGAACCGTTCGGCAAAAACACTTTGTTTTTGCACACAATCGTGCCGCTCCGCCAGGAAATTCTCATGACTGTCCATTTCCAAAATTCACGTCGTCTGTGGCTGGCCACACTGGCAGCCGTTGCCGGCAGCAGAATCCTGCCTCGACTGTCCGCCAGCCTGCATATGCCAGCTCCGGCTCAGTATCAGGACAATGGCGACGGTACTGTGACTGACACCATTTCCGGGCTGACCTGGCAGCAGACCGATGCCGGCGAAATGACGTTGGAAGCGGCACAGCAGTATGCCGATCAGCTGCAGCTGGGGGGGCATACCGACTGGCGCCTGCCGCACCCCATGGAGCTGTTCTGCATCATGGATCATCGACTGCACGGCCCGGCCATGAACACCCGCTGGTTCCCGGCCACAGCCGCACGCTACTGGTGGACGGAAACCGCTCGCCCGGACAGCCGGGAAAAGTACTGGCAGGTGAATACCGGCGGGGGCATCGGTGCGCACGCGAAATCGGAAGCCATCGGTGCCGGCGGCGAAAATCCTGTGCACACTCGCTGCGTTCGCGGACCATCACCCTGGGGTGCCGGCCCCCGACTGCAGAAACACACCGACGGAACCGTCACAGACGAGGTCACCGGACTGGTCTGGCAGCAGCAGCTGAATTCCCAGGCCATGACGTGGGAGCAGGCACAGGAGTACTGCCGGGAACTGTCCATTGCCGGCCAGTCTGACTGGAGACTGCCCACGATCCGCGAACTGCGTTCCATCAGCGACGACCGCCTGGCACAGCCATCGCTGAATCCTGACTTTTTCACCGGTGCCGATTCGGTTCCCTGCTGGTCAGGCACCACACAAATGAATCGACCGGAGCGAGCGTGGTACACCGACTTCACCAGCGGACTGGTCACTTATCGGGACAAAACCGAACGCATGCAGGTGCTGGCAGTACGCGGCAGCAGCCCGCTCACTGCTGAACCAACCGAACCGGTCACTCCGAACGCTCGTACCGGTGGTGGTGGCAAAGCTGGCGGCGGCAAAGGCAAGGAAAAAGGGAAAAAAGGGGCTGAAAAAACAAAACCGCCCCGCAAAAACGCTTCCGAATAAGCATGTCAATTCACCGACGGTTCCGGCCTGCTTCCCGGCCGGCATCGCCCCCGAGCGAACGTATGGAGACCAGTAAACGAAAAATCCGCCGGGAATTTTCTTGCATTTTGTTCGCCGTCTGATCTCCAGGCGGCAATCCCGGCTCCAGTGCTGATTTGCATCTGCCCCCGTCGCACCCGATGATACGGACTCCTTTCCAGGAGATTCAGATGCTGCAGCTTCCTGCAAAACTCATCGCACTGCTCTGCATTTTTCTGACCGCCACGGCAGCCGCCGAGGACCTGTGTATCCTGCAGGAACCACTCGGGCAGTCATGGCACAATGAGCTTATCACCATTCCTCTCAGCCCGGCTCAGCTGCAGTCGCTGCAGGATCAGCACGTGCTGGTCGGCCCCGATAATCGCATCATTCCACACCAAATCGTGACGAGGCCACCAGGACCCACCGTCGCCTTTCAGATCTCACTGCAACCCGACCAGTCCCTCACGCTGCGCCTTGTGCCTTCCGGCACAGCCCTGCCAGCCGCCGCAACCAACTCCGCCGCTCCCCGCATCAGCGAACTGCCCGACCGCATCATCCTTGAAAACTCCGTTGCCGGCGTGACTCTGCTGAAATCAGCCACAGGCAAACAGTCCCCCCTGAGCTCATTCCTGACACCCTCCGGACACTGGACGCAGCCCGCCACTCTGACCACCGTCCGCAAAATCATCGACTGCAAATGCCGCATCACGGCCCGTGGGCCGGTATTCGTCGAAGCGCACTTTGAGGCCCGGTTCGAAGGCGACGGACAGTGGACCGGCACCTGCCGACTGCTCGCGGGAGAACCTGTCGTGCTGATCGAAGAATCGCAGCAGCTTGATCCCGGCGGCGAACTCGTGGTGCCCCTGACCGGCGACACATTTCAACCCACGCACCTGCTGCACCGCTTCGGCAAAGGTGATCTCGGACGGCTGGCCACATGGCCATTGGCTGACGGCGAGGCCTTCCTGCTGGAGCCGTGGCTCCGATGGTGGATGAATGAGCGGCAGGGCAACTGGTTTGCCCTTTATTCAACCACTGCAGAGCGCATGCTGATGGTGGCCGCACTGACTCCCTCCCGCTGGCGACAACCAGCGGATCCAGTCGTGTCACCCCCACCGCTGCAAATGCCTCCACAGGCCTCAGCAGTATGCCGCCAGCAGCAGCTGACGTTGTATTTTCCGCTGGGCGCCGGCAGCCGCTCGTGGATGGTCGCCTGCCCGCCGCAGCTCAGTTCCACGGCACTGCTGGACTCAAACAACCTGTCCATCACCCCGGATTGTCAGCAACTGGTCATCCGACATGGTGACTTTCCCTTTGATCAGGTCCGCCAATGGGTGCTGGACTGGCCGGGTGACCACGACAACTACCCGCGTCTGTTTCTGAGTCGCGGCAGCCTGCAGCAGCTGCGGTCCTCATTGCCCCCGGACCCGGCTGAGGTCCGTCGCTGGACGTCGCAGCAGCCCATCGACAAGTACAACATCGAAGCACCATTGCGAGCGTGGTTTGCCAGTCAGGATTTACAACTGGAAGCGGCTCTGATCGCGCGCTGCGAAGAATGGCTGAACGCCGTCATCATCGATGCCATGCTGAAGCAGCATGGAAAACCTGCCCCCGGGGTCGCACCGCACAGCCAAAGCGTTCTGCTGCTGCCCGCGCTGAACCTGGCCGATGCTGTCCTGTCGGCACCCAGCCTCACTCCGGCTCGTCGCAAACGCATCCTCGCTCAGCTGGCATTTTTCGGCTGTGCCGTCAGTCGTGATGACTACTGGTCAGTCGCCCGGGGCTACTCAGCCAATCCCAATATGACGACCACCGTTTCCCTGTACCGCACTCTTGCCGCCTCCCTGATCCCATCACACCCGGCCGCCCGACAATGGGCTGAGACCGGCCTGCAGGAGCTGCAGCGACAGTTACGGGAATGGTCGGATCCCGACGGTGGCTGGCTGGAAGCTCCGCACTACGCCATGGTCTCGCTGGACCATATGGTCGGAGCCTTCCTGATGGCGCGGAACAATGGCTTCAGTGACAGCCTGCACGATCCTCAGTTGAAAAAAGTCTTCGAATGGCTGGCTCAGATCTCCACTCCCCCGGACAGTCGCACCGGGGGTTTTCGACGTTATCCGGCCATCGGTCATACTTATCACGGTGAAGGCACAGGTATGTTTGGCATCATGGCCGGCCTGTGGCACGAGCGTGATCCGGAATTTGCCGGGCGGATGCAATGGATGTATGAGCAGCATGGGAAACAGCCCATTGGTCTGTTCGGTCCCTTCGGCACATTCAGTGGCTATCGCAGCCTGCTGCTGTCCCATTCCGTGCAGCCCATCCCCATGGAACTCACCAGCCGCTGGTTCCGCAACACGGGAGTTGTGCTGCGGAGTCACGCAGGAACAGAACGCGAATCCTGTCTGACACTGATCGCCGGACCAAACCACGAACACTACGACAATGACTCCGGCAGTATCACCCTCTGGGGCCTGGGCCGCGTCCTTTCCGATGACTTCGGTTATGTTGGAGCGCACCCGGCAAAGTTCCACAGCCTGCCTGAATGGTCCGGCATCCAGCCAACGAACGGGCCGCCCTCTGTCATGACAATCCAGCAGTTCGCCTCGGGCAGACATCTCGACTATGTCAGTGGAATTCGCGAAGGCTGGCGGCGCGAAATCGCGTTTCTGAAGAACCCGCAGCCCGCGGGAAATGTGGGTTTCCTGCTGCACGATCAGTTGCCGCCACCCGTCTCGGGAACCTGGCGACTCTGGCTGACCGGTGAACGCCTCGAGCTGCCGGGCTCCGGACGGGCGGTGCTCATCGGGCAGGACGATGTGGACCTCGAAATTTACTTCTGGCCCACCACGACGCGGCTTACGTCAGAGCCGGGCGAAGCCCAGGGCATGGTTCGGCGAAACGGAAAAGAGGAGCGTCAGACTACGAGGCAACTGGCCCTGCAGGCCGAACTGCAGGCCGGCGGTCATGTCTCCGCCTTTCTCTGGCCTCGTAAAAAACAGACAGCACCGCCGGAAGTACTGTGGTTTGCCAATGGCCGTGGTGTGCAGGTCAGCGACACTGACGGCATCAGCTACCTCAGCCTCCCTGCCCCTGCGCTGCAGCAATCGCCTGACCAGCAGGCGCGGTTCACCGGTGCGGCGGCAGCGGTGCACAAACAGGATGGCCGACTGCATACCACTCTGGCAGGAGCAGCCACTGTTTCTGCCTGGGGCCACACGACAACCAGTACCGCAGCCGGCGTCACCGAAGACTCGGTGTCACTGCCCCGGAAATAAGACTGCCCGACAGTTCAGTCAGCCGCAGCCGTCAAATCCTCGGCAGGACCTGCCAGCGGAACCGTGTTCAGCACCACACCGGGCGGCAGCGTTCGCAGGTGCAGATCACGCTGCGGAAATGCAATTGCAATTCCTTCGGCCGCAAATCGGTCGTGAATTGCCGCATGCAGTTCGGTAATGGCCTTCAGGCGGTGATCGAGATTTGGCAGGTAGCAGCGCAGCACCAGATTCAGGGTGCTGTCGCCAAAGCCTTCGAAACTGGCAATCGGTGCCGGATCCTTCAGCACCAGCGGGTTCGTATCCGCAATCTGCTGTAACAGCGTCAGAGCGGTTTCCGTGCGAGTCCCATAAGCGACTCCCACATTAATCAGTACCCGATTGACTCGATCTGACAGGGTCCAGTTCAGCAGTTTCCCGGTGACAAATTCCTTGTTTGGTACGATGAACTCCTTGCGATCCCAGTCGGTGATGGTCGTGGCTCGAATCTGAATGCGGGATACCGCGCCCGTCACGCCGTCAATCGTGACGATATCACCAATCCGCACCGGGCGTTCAAACAGAATTATCAGCCCT
>SXGQ01311897.1_pt1 | contig 12704 bp, 12 predicted proteins | sample 3178371 | NCBI WGS metagenome assembly SXGQ01 (sample SAMN11356859, study PRJNA531348) | freshwater metagenome | isolation source: freshwater sample F1-20 | place: China: Fuxian Lake, Yuxi | collected 2017-12-25
AGGTTCGAATCCTGCCCCCGCTACCTCGAAAGGCCCTGCACGGTGTGCGGGGCCTTTCCCGTTGTGGGGAACGGGTCACCCCGCACGAGACGCCGCCCGAGTGCGCCCACGGATCTGGGAACCGCGACGACGGCACCCCGGATCGCGTCATGGACGTCAACCTCACAGGCGCGATGCGGCGCTCTCGGGCGCTGCTGCCGCTCGATCAGATCGCCGCAGTGATCTCCCGGCTGGTCTGCGGGGAGGCCCGGACGTCAACGGCGCGCTCCGGACGGTGGACGGGGGGTGCGCGGCCTAGGCCCGTGGGACTCGCTGGCGCTCCATCAGGGAGCACCAGTCGTCGTCGGCGTGCCCGCGCGCGTCGTTCTCGTCGAGCAGGCGCGCCACCACCTCGGTGACGGGCAGCTCCGCATCCATCCGCGCGGCCTCCTCGAGCACGAGCCCGACGTCCTTGCGCATGAGCGTGGTCGAGAAGCCGTAATCGTAGGTGGCGTCGATCATCAGCTCAGCGCGGTTCTCCATCATCCACGAGGTCGAGGAGCCGGTCAGCATCACCTCGAGCACGCGGCGCGGGTCGAGCCCGGCCCGCTCCGCGAAGGCGAGGCCCTCGGCGAGCGCCTGGCCGGTGCCGAGCACGCAGATCTGGTTGGCCATCTTCGTCAGCTGCCCGGCGCCCGGCGGCCCGATCAGGTTCGCGCGCGCCGCGTAGGCCGAGACGACCTGCTCGGCGACGGCCCACGCCGCCTCGTCGCCGCCCGCCATCACGGCCAGCCTGCCGTTCTCCGCCCCGACGGTGCCGCCCGAGACCGGCGCGTCGACGAATGCGCAGCCCTGCTCCGCGGCCTCCGCGGCGAGGACGCGCGCGATCTCGGCGGAGGTGGTGGAGTGGTCGATCCAGATCGCGCCGGTGGCGAGCGCGTCCCGGCCCGCGTCCCAGATGGCGCGCAGCTGCGGATCGGCGGGCACGGACGAGCAGACGGCGTCGCAGCCCTGGACGGCGTCGGCCACGGACGCGGCGGCGCGACCCCGGTGCTCCGACGCCCAGCGGGCCGCGAGGTCCGCGTCGATGTCGTAGACCGCGAGGTCGTGGCCGGCGGTGGCGAGGTGGCCGGCGAGGTGCCAGCCCATCCGGCCGATCCCGACGAAGGCGATCCTCACGCGGGCACCCCCGGCTTGCCGCGATCCTCGAGCGTGAAGCCGCGGGCGAGGCGCGCGTGGACGCGGCCCGCGGTGGCCATCGCGAGGATCAGCACCATCTCGTCGTCGCGCGGCCCGTCGGGCACGCCGACCTCGATCGCGTCGTAGTGGCTGCCCACGTACGACCAGGCGATGTGGGTGAGGGGGATGTCGATGCGGGCGCCGATGCCGGCCACCTTCTTCGTGGAGGGCACGATCGAGGTGCCGCCGCCGATCGCCGCGCGCATGCCGCCGCCACCCGGGATGTGCCACATCGCGCCATGCTCGATCTCGCCCCGGCCGCCGACGATCGCGCCCTTGCCGTAGCCCTCGATCCGGCTCGCGTCGCCGCCGAGGTGCTCGATGAGGATGCCACCGAGGCGCTCGCCGAGCGCCTGCAGCTCGTCGAAGGCGGGGGACAGGTCCTCGACGTAGGAGCCCACGTACGGGTTGGTGACGACCGCCATGGCCGCGCCCTTGCGCACAGGCTCGGCGGGGGGCGGCCCGAAGTCGTGGTGGATCTCCTCCGTGTAAACCGCGATCTTGCGCACCTCGAACAGGGCCACGTCGTCTCCTCCCGGGATCGTGCGGGCAGTCTAGGTGGCTCTTAAGGCCACGGGGCGCCGGGTAGACTGCCGCCGAGGAGGTCGCGGGTGATCAGCCGGATCGGCGGGTGGTGTGCGCAGCGCAAGTGGGTCGTGATCGTGCTCTGGATCCTGCTGCTCGCCGGGGTCGGCGTGGCGGGGATCCTCGCCGGCGGCCGTGCCAACGCCAACCTGACGGTGCCGGGCACGAGCGCGCAGACCGGTGCTGACCTCGCCAACCGCGCGTTCCCGACGGGCAAGGGCCTGTCGGGCCAGGTCGTGGTCTACGGCGAGCCGGGCGTGCTGCGCGAGAGGCGCGTCCAGCGCGCGATCGAGAAGGCGGTCAGGGACGCCCGCACGCTGCCGCGAATGGCCTCGGTGCGGAGCCCGCTCGAGCCGGGCGGCCTCGTCTCCAGGGACCAGTCGACGGCCGTGATCGGCCTCACCTACGACCTCGGGGCGGAGGAGGTGCGGCCCGCGACCTACCGCCACCTGCAGGAGGCGATGCGGCCGCTGCGCGCCGTCGACGGCCTGCGCATCGCCTACTCCGGCACGCCCGCGGCTGAGGAGGAGAGCGCCACCACGGACATCTCCGACGCGCTCGGCCTCGTGGCCGCGATGATCATCCTGCTCGTGGCCTTCGGGACCGCGCTGGCGATGGTGTCGCCGCTCCTCAGCGCCGTCGCGGGGCTCCTGCTCGGGGTGGCCACGATCAAGCTGCTGTCAGCGTACCTGCAGATCTCGTCGATCGGCCCGATCCTGGCCACGATGATCGGGCTCGGCGTCGGCATCGACTACGCCGTGTTCCTCGTCAACCGCCAGCGCGAGAACCTCCTGCGCGGCGTCGAGCCCCTGCAGGGCATCCGCGACGCGATGGGCACCGCGGGGCGCGCCGTCCTGGTCGCGGGCCTGACGGTGGCGATCGCGCTGCTCGGCCTCGCCACCGCGCAGATCCCGTTCGTGACGATGCTCGGGGTGACGGCCTCCGTCGCCGTCCTGACCGCGATCCTCTCGGCGCTCACCCTGCAGCCGGCGCTCCTCGCCGTGATGGGGCGCCACATCATCCGCAAGCGCGACCGCGAGGCGCCGCCGGCCACGACGGGCCCCGACGACGTCGGCGGGGGCATCTGGGGCCGTTGGGCCCGGCTCGTCGGCTCGCACCCCATCCCGTTCCTCCTGCTCGCGATCGCGATCCTCGGGGTGCTGACCGTGCCGCTCCTGCAGATGCGCCTCGGCCAGGTCGACGCGGGCTCCGACCCGCCGGGCTCGACGACGCGCATCGCGTACGACCAGCTGGCGAAGGCGTTCGGGCCGGGCTTCAACGGGCCGATCGAGGTCGTGCTGCACCCCTACGCGGACGAGCGCGGGGCCAAGCGCGTCGTTGAGGCGATCGCCAAGGACGCCGACGTCGAGGTGGTGGCGCCGCCCGCCATCAGCGCGAAGGACAAGGTCGTGGTGATCAGCGTGACGCCGAAGTCGGCGCCCACCGATGACCGCACGCAGCGGCTCGTCGAGCGCCTGCCCGGCGACGTCCAGCGGGTCACGGGGCCCGAGGTGCGGGTCTACGCGACGGGTCTGACCGCGGGGCTCCTCAACCTCTCCGACCGGATCGCGCAGCGGCTGCCCGTCTTCATCGCCGCGGTGATCCTGCTCTCGTTCATCCTGCTCCTCGTCGAGTTCAAGTCGGTGCTCGTGCCGCTGAAGGCGGCGATCATGAACGCCCTCTCGATCGGCGCCGCCTACGGGGCGATCGTGGCGATCTTCCAGTGGGGGTGGGGCGCGAGCCTGATCGGCCTCGAGGAGACCGTGATGATCGAGGCCTACGTGCCGATGATGATGTTCGCGATCCTGTTCGGGCTCTCGATGGACTACGAGGTGTTCCTGATCAGCCGGATCCGCGAGGCGCACCTGCGTGGCGCGAGCTCCCTGCGCAGCGTCGAGGTCGGCCTCTCGCACACGGCGCGCGTGATCACGGCGGCGGCGCTGATCATGATCACCGTCTTCCTGTCGTTCGTCCTCGAGGACAGCGTGATCGTGAAGATGTTCGGCATCGGCCTCGCCAGTGCCGTCCTGGTCGACGCCACGATTGTGCGGCTGATGCTCGTGCCGAGCACCATGGTGCTGCTCGGCGACGCCAACTGGTGGCTGCCGGGCTTCCTGCGGCGGCTGCTGCGGGCGTCGGCGCCCCCGCCCGCCTAGCCGGCGACGACGGCGCGGCGGTTCTGGATCGCCTCGAGCATCCCGGCGTAGGCGTCGGCGAACTGCTTGACACCCTCGTCCTCGAGCTGGCGGGTGACGGCGTCGAAGTCGATGCCGGCCTCGGCAACGCCCGCCATCACGGCGCGCGCCTCGTCGAGGTCCCGTCCGATGTTGTCGCCCGGGTTGCCCTGCGTCCGGAACGCCTCGAGCGTGGCGTCGGGCACCGTGTTGACGGTGTCGGGCCCGATCAGGTCGTCGACGTAGATCGTGGCCGGGTAGGCGGGGTTCTTCGTGCTCGTCGAAGCCCAGAGGGGGCGCTGGCGGTGCGCACCGGCCGCCTCGAGGGGCGCCCAGTGATCACTCTCGAACACGCGGCGGTAGACGTCCGCGTAGGCGATCTTGGCGTTGGCCACGGCGGCCTTGCCGCGCAGCGGCGAGCCCTCCGGCAGGAGCGCGTCGACCTTCGTGTCGATGCGCGAGACGAAGAAGCTCGCCACCGAGCGGATCTCGCCGAGGTCCTCGCCCGCGGCGTGGCGCTCCGCCATGCCGTCGACGTAGGCCTCGGCGATCGCGAGGTAGCGCTCGACGGCGAAGAGCAGCGTGACGTTGATGCTGAGGCCGTCGCGGGTCAGCTGCCGGAAGGAGTCGATGCCCTCGCGGGTGCCGGGCACCTTGATCATCACGTTGGGCCGGTCGACGGCGGCGTGCAGCTCGTGCGCGCGGCGCACGGTGTTCGGGGTGTCGAAGGCGAGGTCCGCCTCGACCTCGATCGAGACGTAGCCGTCGGCGCCGGCGGTGCGGTCGTAGACGCCGCGCAGGACGTCGCAGGCGGCCTGGATGTCCTCGATCCAGAGCGGCTGGAAGGCCTCGGCGGCGGTGGCGTCGGCCGGGACGGCGCGGATCGCGTCGTCGGAGAGCCCGGACTCCTCGACGTTCTTGGCGAAGATGGACGGGTTCGACGTCCCGCCGGTGACGCCGTCCTCCTCGATGATCCGGGCCAGGAGGCCCGTCTGCACCGCGGGGCGCGCGACGTTGTCGTACCAGACGCTCTGCCCGTACCTGCCGACCTCGAGCCACTTGCTCGCCACTGACCCTCCCGGTATCCGCGTGTGCGGCCTAGTCTACGCGCACGGGGACGCGCCCGGTTGGGCGCCCCCGCACGATCACGCCATGGACCGCACCCCCCTGACCTACGTCGCCGTGGCCGACGCGCTCTGCGCCCGGCCGGGCTGGGCGCTGGTCGACGGCCGGCTCGTGCGCGAGCATGACTGCGGCTCGTGGGAGGCCGCGCGCGCCGCCCTCCAGGCGATCGCGCAGGCGGCGGAGGAGCTCGACCACCACCCCGACCTCGACCAGCGCTTCGGGCACGTCCGGGTCGCCGTGGCGACGCACCGCCCGCCGGGGATCTCCGCGCTCGACCTCGCGCTCGTCGACCGGGTCGACGCCGTGCTCGGGGCGGGGGAGGCCGCGTGAGGAGGGTCGTCCTGCTCGACCCGCTGTGGCCGCTCGACGGCGTCGACGCGGCCCTCGTCGGGCTCGACGTGGTCGTGGAGAAGGCCGACGTCGCGGCGGGCGACGATGTCGTCGCGGTGCTCGCCGCGCCCGAGCAGGAGATCCGCGCCGACGTGCTCGGGCGCTGCCCGAACCTCCTCCTGGCGGGCACCTGCTCGACGGGCTACGACAACCTCGACGTCGACGCCCTCTCGGACGCCGGCGTGCTGTGCCTGCACGTGTCGGGCTACTGCGACGAGGAGGTCGCCGAGCACGCGATCGCGCTGGCCACCGGTCTCCTGCGCGGCGTCCACCGGCTCGACCGGCACGTGCGCGACGGCGGCTGGTGGCCGTACCCGCTCGAGCCACGCCGCGTGCACGGCAGCCGCCTCGGGATCATCGGCCTCGGCCGGATCGGCCGGCTCGTGGCCGCGCTCGGGCAGGCCAACGGGATGGCCGTCGCCGCCTTCGACCCGGCCGTCGATGCGGGGGAGGCGCACGCGCTCGGCGTCGAGCCGCTCGCCCTCGACGCGCTGCTCGCCACGAGCGACGTCGTGACGCTGCACGCGCCTCTCGTAGACGCGACGCGCCACCTGATCGACGCGGACGCGCTGCGGCGGCTGCGCCCCGACGCCTACCTCGTCAACTGCGCGCGGGCCGGCCTTGTCGACCACGCGGCACTCGGTGCGGCGCTCGCCACAGGGGAGATCGCCGGCGCCGCCATCGACGTGCTGCCGGCGGAGCCGCCGGGCCCCGACGAGCCCGCGCTCGGCTGGCCGAACCTCATCCTGCAGCCGCACGCATCCTGGTACTCGCCCGAGGCAAGCCTCGCACCGTACCGCCGGCAGATCGACGACCTCGCCCGCGTCCTGCGCGGCGAGCGCCCGCAGGGGCTGATACGGGAGGTGGGGGCATGAGGGTGGTCTGCATCGACGACACGTGGCCGCTCGACCGCGCCAACGCGATCATCGGGCCCGCGGGGGCCGAGGTGGTGTTCGACCGCGAGATCGCGGGCGACGACGTGGTCGGCGTGCTGACGTACCCGGGCGGGCGCATCGACGCCTCCGTGCTCGACCGTGCGCCCAACGTGCGCGTCGTCGCAACCTGCTCGACGGGCCACGACCACCTCGACGCCGACGGCCTCGCGGCACGCGGCGTCTGGTGCTGCCGCGTCACGCACTTCTGCGACGACGAGGTCGCCGACCACACGATCGGCCTCGCGATCGCCTGCCTGCGCGGCATCGTGATGCTCGACCGCCTCGTCCGCGACGGCGTCTGGTGGCCGTACCCGCAGGCGCCGCGCCCGGTAACGGGGTCGGTGCTCGGCGTGATCGGCTTCGGCACGATCGGCCGCGCCGTGATCGAGCGCGGCGCGGCCCTCGGGATGGAGGTCCTGGTCGCCTCGGAGCACGCGAGCGCCGACGAGGTGGCGGCCGCTGGCGGGCGCCTCGCGCCCCTCGATGAGCTGCTCGGCGCGAGCGACGTCGTCTGCCTGATGACCTCGGCGACCGATCGGACGCGCGGGATGATCGATGCGGCCGCGCTCGCGCGCATGCGCCCCGACGCCTACCTCGTCAATACGGCGCGCGCCGCCCTCGTCGACCACGAGGCCCTCGGCGCGGCCCTCGTCGAGGGGCGCATCGCCGGTGCCGCCCTCGATGCCCTGCCGGTCGAGCCGGCGCCGCCTGACGCGCCCGAGCGCGCCTGGCCGCGCACGATCCTCCAGCCGCACGCAGCCTGGTACTCCGCGGAGTCGGACCGGCGCTCGTTCGACGACGCCGCCGAGGACGTCGCGCGGGTCCTGATGGGCGAGCGGCCCGTCTCGTTCCTGCGCGAGCCGGCCTGAGACCGCCGGGGAACGCGAAGGGCCCCGCCCGCCGGCCGGCGGACGGGGCCCCGTGCGCATCCGGCTAGGAGGCCTTGACCTCCTCGCCGGCCGCGATCACCTCGCGGTAGTTCGGGATGGGATGCTCGAACCAGGTCTTCGGGGCCTCCCAGGCGGACGGGTTGTCGATCTCGAACGCCTTGATCAGCTCCTTGTCCTGGATCAGCTCGATGACGCCGTCCTTCTGCGCGCCCGCATACTGGAAGATGTCCGTCAGCGAGGCGGAGGCCTGCGGCGTATTGGTCGCGGCCATGGCCAGCTGGGCACGGCCCGGCTGCTTCGTGGACGCGCTCAGGACCATGCCGCAGACCCAGGCGCCGCGGCCCTCCTTGGGCTGCATGTACTTGATGTTGCGGCCCTTCATCTTCGGGTGGTTCTTGATCCGCCAGTAGCCGTCCGGCCAGGTGTAGGTGGCGAGCAGGTTGCCGTTGACGAAGTCGTTCACCGTGTCGGTCTGCGACGTCCAGTAGTTGCGCAGGTTCGGCTTCCACTTCAGCGCCGTCTCCTTGGCCGCGGCGATCTGCTCCGTGTTCAGCACGGACGGGTCGACGGCGCCCTCGTTCATCTGGTGCGAGTAGCCGATGATGGCCGTCGGGTCCGAGAAGAACGAGAACTTGCCGGCGTAGCGCGAGTCGAGCAGGATGCTCCACGTCTCCTCGCCCCCGACCTCGTCGAAGTCGATCGCGTCCGCGTCGTAGGTCAGCGACGTGAAGCCGACGTCGAACGGCAGGAACCAGGTCTGGCCGTCGATCTCGCCGCCGGCCCGGACCGCCTCCGGGATGCCCTCGAAGTCCGGGAAGAGCGACAGGTCGAGGGGCTGGATCAGCCCGCCGTCGCGCCATTGGTTGATCCACATCAGGCACGGGTGGGCGATGTCCGGGCTGTAGCCCGACGCGACCTTCGAGAGCGCCTGCGTGTCGTCCTCGAGGAACGTCCAGGTCAGCGGCGACTCCTGGGCGTACGGGCCCTCCTCGTACTGGCTCCACATCCACGGGGCGCCGGCCTCGGGGTCGTTGTCGTAGCCGGCCCAGGTGAAGATCTCGATTGGGCCGCCCGGCTCCGTGGCGGGGTCGGCCTTGGGGATCGCGGCCGCGGTCGAGCCGGCGTCGGCCGCCCCGCCGCCCGCTTCGCCGCCGCCGGACGAGTCCGACGACGAGCCGCCGCAGGCGGCCAGGAAGGCCGCGAGGCTCGTGGTGCCCGAGAGGGCGAGGAAGCCCTTGCGGTCGAGGTGTCTCATGGATTTCCCTCCTCGTGCGGTGGGCGGGCCCGCCGCTGATTGGTGTTCAGGGTGGCCGCTCGGCAACCCACCCTATTGCGCTCCCGGCTCGCCGTCGGCGAGCCCGTTCGCGATCCGCTCCTTGGCGCGCGTGCCCGCGGTGCAGTCGCAGTCGGCGCCGGTCGTCTCGCTGAGGACGGCAATGGCGCGGGCGCGTCGCTCGGCCTCGGTCGTGTCGACGGTGGAGGCGACGGCGACTGCGGAGCCGCCCAGCACGACCACCGCGACCAGCATGGCGATCGCGACGCGCACGGTCAGCGGCCCGCGAGCTTGCGATCGCCGTAGCGGCGGATCGCCTCGGCGCCGAACGCGATCAGGAAGCTGATCACGATCATGATCGTGGCGACCGGGATCAGCGCCTGGGTCTTCTCGGGGAACTTCAGGCCCGAGTACAGGTAGACCGGGTAGGTCGGCTGGTCGGAGCTGAGGAACGAGGCGATCACGACTTCGTCGATCGAGAAGATGAAGGCGATCATGAAGGCGGAGATGATCGACGGGAAGATCAGCGGCAGCAGGATGAAGCGGAAGGTCTGCAGGCCGTTGGCGCCGAGGTCCGCGGCGGCCTCCTCGAGGCGGCGGTCGATCGAGGCGATGCGCGGCAGGAGGATCAGGACCGCGAAGGGCAGGGCGATGATGACGTGCCCGATCATGATGCTCGGCAGGCCGAGGCCGATCGGGATCGCGCCGCGCTGGAACATCGTCAGGAGCGACACGGCGACCACCACGGTCGGTACGACGAGCGGCACGAGCAGGAGCGCCGACATCAGCGGTCGGAAGCGCACGTTGCGGCGGGCCAGGGGGTAGGAGCCCAGCAGCGCGAGCAGGGTCGCGATGGCCGCCGAGGCGACGGCGACCTTGATGCTCGCGACCAGGGACTGGCGGATCTCGCCCGTCTGCCAGGACAGCTCGTACCAGCGCAGCGTGAAGCCGTCGAGGGGGAACGCGGCCACCGTCGAGTTGTTGAACGAGAAGACCACGAGCAACACGGTCGGCAGGTACAGGAAGACCAGGAAGACCGCGAAGAAGAGCGTCAGGATGCGCTTGCCGTTCGGCGAGATCAGGACGAACGTCGACGTGTCGCGCGCGGCCACCTAGAGCCCGCCGCCGCCGGCGCGCAGGAAGCGCGAGGTCGCGAACACCAGGATCAGCACGACGCCCATCAGAAACAGCGCCATCACCGAGCCGTACTGCCAGTTGAACGAGCCCCCGACGAACTGGCTGGCGAGGTTCTGGCCGAACATCGTGCCGTCGACGCCGCCGACGAGGGTCGGGGTGACGTACTCGCCGATCGACGGGATGAAGACGAACAGGAAGGCGGCAACGATGCCGGGCGCGGCGATCGGCAGGGTGATCTTGCGGAACGCCTGCCAGCGGGTGGCGCCGAGGTCCATCGAGGCCTCGAGCAGTCGGCGGTCGATCGTCTCGAAGGCGAGGAAAATCGGCAGGCAGATGAACGGCACCCACGCGTACGTCAGCACGACCATGACGGTGAACTGGCTGTAGATCAGGAACGTGAGGGGCGCGTCGATGATCCCGATGGTCATCAGGCCCGAGTTGATCAGGCCCTGGTCGCCGAGGATGACCTTCCAGGCGAAGACGCGCAGGAGGTACGACGTGAGGAACGGCGCGATCACGATCAACAGCCATGTGTACTTCGACTTCTGGACGCAGAAGGCGAGGAAGTAGGCGACGGGGATCGCGACGATGACAGCGATCACGGAGGAGGTCATCGCCATCGTCACGGACTTGAAGAAGAGGTTGAGCTGGATGCCCTCGCTCGTGAATTGCATGATCCGCAGGAGCGAGTTCCCGGCCGGGATCGTCAGAAACGGCATCAGAAGCAGCGCGAAGGCGATGCCGACGAACCAGGTGCCGTAGATCTCGGACAGGCGGCCGCCGGCCACCGTCAGGATCAGCAGGGCGATCAGGGCGACGCCGATCAGGAGCGCCGGCGCGGTGAAGTCGAGGCCGAGGACCGCGACGTTGACGTTCTCGCCGACCAGCTTGCCCCAGAGCTCGCCGGTGAAGCCGTTGAGCTCGCCGTTGAGGGCGGCGAGCGCCTCAGTCGGGGAGAACCGCTTGAGGGCGACCGAGAACAGGAAGATGTAGTACAGCGGCAGCAGGAAGAACGCCGCGAGGACGAGCAGGGTCGGCGCCAGCAGGCCGTACGTGGACAGCGCCGAGCCGCCGTCATTGCGGCTCTCGCGACGGCTCCGCTTCTGCGGGACCTTGGGCTTGTCGGCGATGGTGGCCATGGCGCGGGCGGGTGGGCGGGTGGGGGAGGGCCGCCTGCGGCGGCCCTCCCCCGGACCCCTCCGGCTTAGGAGGCCTTGACCTCCTGGCCGGCCGTGACGTACTCGCGGTAGTTCGGCAGCGGGGCCTCGAACCACGCGTTCGGCGGCGCCCAGGCCTCGGGCTTGTCGATGTCGAACGCCGAGATCAGGGCCTTGTCCTGAATCAGGTCCATGACGCCCTTCTGCTGGGCCGACGCGTACTGGAAGACGTCGGTCAGCGCGGCGCCCGCCTCCGGCGTGTTCGACGAGGCCATCGCCATGGTGGCGCGACCCGGCTGCTTGGTCGCCGAGCTCAGCACCATGCCGCAGACCCAGGCCAGGCGACCCTCGACGGGCTGCATGTACTTGATGTTGCGGTCCTTCATCTTCGGGTCGTTCTTGATCTTCCAGTAGCCGTCCGGCCACGTGTAGGTGGCGAGCAGGTTCCCGTTGATGAAGTCGTTGACCGTGTCGGTCTGCGACGTCCAGTAGTTGCGCAGGTTGGACTTGACCTTGAGCGCGGTCTCCTTGGCGGCCGCGATCTGCTCCGTCGTCATGACATTCGGGTCCGACGGCGGGTTGCCGGCCTGGCTTTCGTTGATGAGGTGGCCGATCTTGATGACCGCCACGTCGTCCGAGAACAGGGCCATCTTGCCCTTGTACGTCTCGTCGAGCAGGACCTGCCAGGTCTCCTCGCCGCCGAAGTTGTCGAAGCTGATCGCGTCGGCGTCGTAGGTCAGGCAGGAGAAGCCGACGTCGAACGGCACCATGTACGGCACGCCGTCGAGCACGGCTCCCGCGGAGATCGCCTCCGGGACGCCGGCGAAGTCCGGCAGAAGCTTGAGGTCCAGCGGCTGGATCAGGCCCGCATCACGCCACTGCACCGTGTAGGCGATGCAGGGGTGCGAGATGTCGGGGCTGTAGCCCGAGGCGACCTTCGAGAGCGCCTGGCCGTCGTCCTCGAGGAACGTGAACTTGAGCGGCGATTCGGCGGCGTACGGGCCCTCCTGATAGACGCTCCACATCCAGGGTGCGCCCGCCTCGGGATCGTCGTCGTAGCCGGCCCACGTGAAGATCTCGATCGGGCCGCCCGGCTCCGAGGCCGGGTCGAAGGAGCCGCCGGCGGCGGCCTCTTCGGCGGTCATGCCGTCGGCCTGCGCCTCGTTGACGCTGTCCGAGCCGCTGTCCGACGATGACGAGCCGCCGCACGCGGCGAGGAACGCCGCGAGGCCGGTCGCGCCGGACAGGGCCAGAAAGCCCTTCCGGTCCATGTGCTCACGCATTTTGGTCCTCCACCTCATTGTCATCGCCCGGCGCACTATGCGCCGCAGCGGATCCGCCATTCGCGCTCGCGGCTCCCCCCGCGATCACGAAGCTGTTCTGCGCTGCCCAGTGCAGCGTGATGGTGTCGCCGACCCGGGGGTCGGCGGCGGCCGCCTCGTCGTTGAGGCGGTGAACGGTCAGCCGATCCCCGGTGGGGAGGTCGACGATCAGCTGGGTCATCGAGCCGAGGTAGACGACGTCCGCGATGCGGCCGCCGACGGACGAGGCGTTGTCGCCGAGGCCCTCGGCCGAGAGGTGGATCTTCTCGGGGCGCACGGTGATCTGCAGGCTGCCCGAGCCCTGGTCGCTGAGTGCGGCGATGCGCTGGCCCTCGGAGAGGTCCATGATCGCGCAGCCGCCGGTGCTCCGGTCGACGCGCAGGTTGACGAGGTTCGAGGTGCCGATGAAGCCGGCGACGAAGGCCGTGGCGGGGTGCTCGTAGATCTCGCGGGGCCCGGCGCACTGCTCGACGATGCCGTTGTTCATGACCGCGATGC
>SXGQ01117619.1_pt1 | contig 12703 bp, 18 predicted proteins | sample 3178371 | NCBI WGS metagenome assembly SXGQ01 (sample SAMN11356859, study PRJNA531348) | freshwater metagenome | isolation source: freshwater sample F1-20 | place: China: Fuxian Lake, Yuxi | collected 2017-12-25
ACTAGCTAATTGTTCGTTTGAAAATGTTGAACCACCTTCAGCGTACCCCGTTATTCCGCCAGCAGCGTATCCAGCTATGCCGCCAGATGCTTTTTTCATAGGTAAATACTTCTCGGCATTAACTGCGGGGGCTTGTTTCTTTTTACCAGTGCGAGCTTGGCGGATCTTATCCATCATGCTATATAGCCGTTTTGCACCAGCATCGGTAGAGCCGTTGCCTAAATGCGACACCACATCAGCAGGGACTACAAACTCCCCATCAGCAAGACGGGCGGGTTGTTTCCCACCGATAACGCCAGGAATAGAATCAGACATACCATCACCAGGACCTTTAAGCATTCTGCCGCCATCTGAGTATCCCCCTAAATTAGACATTATTCCACCAGAAGCAGCTTGTTTTGGAAAAGCGCCGCTGACATCTTCAATATCACTAATAGACATTTTTGGGAGTGGTCTTGGCTTAATACCTGCAACTTGACCTGCTTTGCCTAGTCGGATCATTGAAGCTGATAAAGCATCTTTATATCTAGTGTCTGAATCTTCGTCTTTATATATGCCACCTCTAGCCATACCAACAGTGTCTGAACCAGCCTCATCATCAAACGAATTCATTACACCACCCTCGGCTGCGTAACTTGGGCGATAGTATGGGTTAGGTCTTGGAGCCTCGTAAGCTTTATAGTTAGGGCTTAATCTGTAACCTTTTAAACGGCGAGTATATTCATCTTCTTGTTCACCAGGCATATTTTGATCGGCTTGTAATGCCCCAATGCCAGGCAACGCTTGAATTCCAATCTTCTTAGCCGTATCCATTGCACCGGAGCCTAGTTGACTGTAATAACTACTACCTGGTATTTGAGTTTTAATGTCTGACTGTGTAATTGGTTTATAAATATCACCAAGTTCTGATGGATTAGCTAAGTTTTCTGCTCTAAACATAGCTTGTTCAGCGTTAATTCCAGGTGCTTGTCCAAAAGCATTAGCGGAAGGATCTAACTTATTAAGAGCATCAATTCTAGCTTGGCCTTTAAGTTGTGCAGCTGCAGTACCTGCTTCTGTTGGTGCGGGGGGTGCTGAGCCTAAAAAGGGACTTGTAGGAGGACCAGCGGATAAACCATCAGGAGCTACTGTAGGCGTAGGTGCAGCACCAACTCCAAATACGTTAGCATCACCATAAGCGCCCATACCGCCAGCAATACCACCACCAATACCACCCATAAGTGCAGCTTGACCAACGTCTTTACCTTGAACAGCCGCCATGCCACCTGAAATAAGCGCACCAGAACCTGCACCAGCCAAGATACCACCAGCAGTTGCAGCTGAAGCGGCCGTCATACCACCAGCAGTTAAGGCTCCAGTAAGCATAGGAGCAGCAGCACCAGCCGTTAAATATGTCAAACCAGCTGCAGCTACCACTGGAAGGATGTCTTCTAAAAAGCCTGCTTCGGGTAAACCCGTACTTGGGTTAATTGTTAAAGAACCACCGTGTGCTAAGGCAAGAGCTTGTAAGCCTTTAATCTCGGTGGGAGACATGTGAACAAGCTCAGTGTCTTTACCTCGACCTTTTGACTTTAGATAATGTGCTGTGTTTTGAAGTCCCATACCTACCTCACGGGGTTGAATTCATTGAAGTTTATCATGTTATGGTTACCGTTACCGTCCCCACACTACCTGTTGCAAGTATTCCTTGGAAGTTGTTGGTCACTATTGTGACATTGCCAACTGTTCCAGTCCCCGAAACTCCTGCTACATAGGCAAAATTTGGCAGGACTATTTTTAAGAACTCGCCATCCCGAAAGACTGTGCCTTCTGGCAAATTGTACCCCGATGTTGGCAAATTTAATAGCCGTAAGCCATCTAGTTGCAAGGCAGCATTGGAGTCGCTTTGAGCAAAATAAAGCCTTAATGCACCGATCAACTGAGCCATATGCTGCTGATCGTATTCGACTGGAGCCAGAGGTAAAGCTGGCGCCCGAAATCGTTGCATTCCCATTATCTACGTCCATCAGGTCTGCCATCTAAACGAGGACTACCTAGCTGCCACTGCACATTTAAATTGGTAGATTCTATTTGAATCGCCATCTGTCTAGCCCTTGCCCGCATGAAAACCTGCTCGGTATATACATCTACCGAAGTCTCTATAACGGCGGCACTATCTGTATTGGAATATGCATTGCCTGGGAAATTACGAGGTTTTATAAACATTGTGACTTCAGGGGCGGTAGCAGTAGAGCCAGTAAAGTTAAGGTCAGGGATAATCCGCTTGGTTAAAATGAACTGATCGCCGTCTACAAGGTCAAAGTCTGAAGACGCTATATAGGAGGTCATGGCGTTGGTATTGTCGTTTAAACCCTGTTCGTGGTTATAAATAATGCTGTCAGCGGTCATACTGGTCTGTACTACAAGCTGGGAGATATTGACTGTATAAGTGCCTATCCCGCCTGTACCTGTACCTAGAGCGGTTATCTTAGTTCCTACCGCTATGCCTGTACCTTCAATGACACTGCCAACTTGTAAAATACCCGCAGAAAGAGCTGATACCGTTAAGGTTGTGCCAGAAACAGACCCCGTAAAGAAGGTTGAGGTAAGGGCTTGAGGGTATTCCCTAAGTGATGAATCTGACCATGCTGTCCTATCAATCGTGCCGTAGTACCATATCTTTTCTAAATGGTTGTAGATAACATAGGCATTATTGACGTTACTGTTTGCTGTTGGATAGAACCACCATATCTCATTCCAGCCTTCATTAGAACCAGAAATAATCTGATCGGCTTGATCATAATTTAAATTCTGGAAAACATGGTTTCTTATAGAGCAAGGCAAAGTCTCTACCCGACCGCCGTAGGCATAAAATTTGTCATGCCCAAACCAATACGCCGTATTGTTAACTGTAACGACCGCACGAGGGCTAAGAATAGATATATTGTCTGCAAGTTCTTGGAGTCCAAATACGTCCGTAGTACCTAAAAACTGCAAAGAATTAAGCGTACCTTCAGTAAATACAAGGATCTCTTGGCGGGTTGCTACCGCACAGACAATTGCCGAACCACGGGAAACTCGTAAGAATCCTGCTGAATTAGTAACTAAAGGAGTCCAAACATTGGGCTGGTCTTGGGTAGCAAAACGGATTAAAAGAGGGTCAAAAGTAGGGGCAGAGCTACCAAAAGGGGTGCAACCAAACGCTATAAGATGTTTGTCGTTCTGAGAGACTAAAATTTGCATTGCTTCAGCTGGTACGTCAGCTGGGGCTACACCGCTAATGGTTGTAGTATCTAAAGGGGTCGCTCTAGTGCTTACTCCGTTTGCATATTGCCAATAATAGATTGGTCCGTTACGGATATTAGCTACAAGGTCATCATCAAAGTTTTGTAAGAACCAATCTCGTTGTTGAGCAACTATAGGGGTAGAAGAACCAGAACTCCAAGCACCACGACTCCATGCTCCTGCACCCCAACCATAACCTCCAACAGCAGTGGCATTTCCTACGTTAATTTGAAAGGCTGCGGTAATTCCTGTTCCCCCGCCAGTCGTTGATGACGTTGCAGCCGTAGTAGTTGTGATGGTAAAAGAGTTAACACCTACGTAAGTAATAATAAACTCAGCATTAAACTCCGCTTGGGGTATCCCGCCAATAGGTCCAACCACCCCAGAAAAAGTTACATAATCTCCATCAATGCCGCCATGAGCTGTAATTGTTATGGTAACGGTTTTAGAGCCATTTACTGTGGTAAAGCAGTTATCTGTTGCAGGAGAAACAAAAGTAGCCCGTATAGGAGTTATGTCGTATAAGGTCTGTCCTGATTCAATATAAAGTTTTTTAGACGTTCCAAGACCTAGGTAGTTATCTGAAGACGTGGTTATCCAATTAAACATCTGGCGACAAACACCTATAACAGTAAACGTACCGTAACGCAGCCAACCGCCTATTTTCTGTGGATAGCCAGAGCGAAACCGCACTTTATCGCACTCAAACCAACCGCCCTCGTTAGAGTAATTAGTTTGGTCTCTGTTTAAACCTGGACGAAATTGTAGTTTTTGTAGTGGCATATTAGCTCAAAAATAAGGCACGTTCATCGTTTCTGCGAGTTACCAAACCTTTTAGTACTTTACCGCCAGCGAGCGTATATTTCAAGAACTCTTCTGCCGCCCCTTCCATTTCGCCCCGAAGAACCTTCTGACGGAGGGTGCTGCGCTGTAGTGTTCCCAAACCAACATTAAAGCTAAAAGATACAAGAGCATCGAATTGACCTTGAGTGAGCTTAACGGGACAGTAGCGTTCAACACCTCGCTCAAAACGATTAAGATCGTCTCGAAGAATTCCATCTACTTCCTCCATCGAAAAGGTACGGTCATCTTTGTATTCCAGTGGGTAGGCATCTCGCTCTTCCATCTTTAACTGAGCCTGACGAGGGTAAAGCACGTGACCCACACCCACCGTATGCAACTTAGCGGGACAGCGATAAGGACGCTGGCGAACACCTTCATGGTGCTTAATCATTTTGATTGCTTTATCGCTTACTTTCATTTCTTACTAAAGGCTTGAGTCCCGAACCAGAAAGCAATAATAGACGCCAGAATCTGCATTTCATCTGCATCAAAGACCATTGGGATAGCCTCGGCAAATGCAACGCCAGATGACCATGCCCACCAGATAGACGCTACGTCTACGATGATTAAGAGTAGAACAAATAGGTAAGTTACTACTGGGCGTACCGAAGCTCTTAGGTTAATGATCCATTGGCTCGCACCCTTACCAATCTCAATGTCGTGCTGGTACATAGCCGTGCGTTCTTGGGCTTGAGTCTCCATAGCTACCTGCTCGGTGCGGATCTCTTCTACACGGGCTTGGGCAATATAACCAGCCTCTAGCATCTTAAGCTCCCGCTCCGTCTGCATGGCGGCAAGCTCTAGTTCATGCTTTTTATCAGCCTTGTCTTGGAAGAAGTCCAGTAGTTTAGGCAAACCCCCCATAAGGAAGGACAGCGCCGTGGATATTAAAGTAAACATTATTTCTTACCCCCCCATACAATAAAATAAGCAATCCATGCAGCCGCTAGAAAACACCAGAACTGCACCCACTTAACCTTTGACAACTCTGCATCAAAATACTTGCGATCTTCCTTCTCTAGCTTCTCAATCTCCGCCTTGATGTCTATCAACTTCTGCCACTCTTTTGTGCCATACTGCTTAATAAAATCAATCCGTAACTTATACTCTTCGTCCGTAATCTTCTTACGATGTTTGTATTCTTCAAGGGCTTTAAATATCGCCCGTTCTTTCCTTAACTCTGCTTCCCTGCGCTCACGAATCTTGGCATTTGCCCGTTCTTTTGCTACATCTACCGCTTCCTTTTGAACATCCTCAATGTTCTTGCCAATCTCCCTGCCAGCTTCCCGACCAGTTTTAAGACCTTCACTGATGCCTTTAGCACCCGCCGATAACCCCAGTTCGTCTGCCATAATTCAATTTAAAATACCTCTCCGCCCGCAGCGGGAACAGACGTAGCATGGATAGAAATATGCTGTCTAAGGTTTAAAGGCGCACCGCAGTCTGAGCAGACATCGGCTTGTAGCTCGGCTTCATCTAAGTCGTAACCACACGCCGAACACACCACTTCTATTTCGTGGTGTGGCTCAATTGACCCGTTTTCTAAGGTTCTAGCTTCTATGGTTTGCTTCACGCTTTTTCTACCCAAGAAGTTGTTGGTTCATCCCATTTGTATTCTTTTCCGTCAGTTGGGCGAGGAGTAGGAGCATCCCATAAACAAGTATTTTCGTTTAATACCCAGCTTGCAAATGGTTTTGGTGGGATAAACGCATCACGAGTAGCATCATAAGTAAAGCCAATACCAGCGTAGTTTTTACGCAATGGTCTGCCTTCAGGATGTTGACCGCCATGTGTGTTGTACGATGTTTGAACCCAGCCTGTACCAAATAGCCCTGAATCAATAACATCTTGTTCAGCAACGATAACTTGGGTTACTATTCCGTTTTCTACTTTAGCAAAATGGCTCATTGTTTATAATCCTCTAACTCAATTGTGTTAATACTATTTTCAAATTGTTTAATTTTTTCAATAGTGTCGTTAATTTCTTCCCAAGTTGGCACAGGTCTTGGATCAGCCCAGATTTCAAACTCTGCACCTCTAAGCTGATACCTAGCATTAGGTCTTAATAAGTAAATAGCTGTATCTACAGCAGCGACTGAATTTTTCATATTAGTAAGAAATAATTACAATTCCTGATCCACCAGCACCGCCCGTACCATCAGTTGACCCACCTCCGCCACCGCCACTATTAGCCGTTCCAGCACCTCCAGTTAGATCACCAGGCGGGTAATTTGTTCCAGCACCACCGCCTCCTTGTCCACCAGACCACGCTTGTGTACTATCTTTACCGCCACCTCCGCCACCAGCGTAGTATGTATTAGTTCCTGAAATTGCTATTTGCAATCCATCTCCACCTGATAAGTCAGTTGCACCTTTACCGCCTTTTCCAGCAAATCTAGAACCGCCGCCACTACCAGAAATAGATTGTGAATCGAAGCCTTGACCACCAGCATTTCCTTGATTAGATGTTCCAGCACCACCAATTCGATTTCCATCAGATGTCCCGCCACCGCCTGAACCGCCTGATCCACCAACCTCATTACCAGCACCACCTTCTCCACCACCTGTAGCTGTAGTTGATCCAAATACAGAACTATTACCAGCGGTATTTTGCGCTCCACCAGAGCCAATAGTTACTGTATAAGAAGTACCAGGTGAAACTGAAATATTTGGGTTATATATTAAACCACCAGCACCACCACCACCACAACGATTTTGATTATCTCCGCCACCGCCACCGCCGCCAGCAACAATTAAAGCTGCTACAGAAGTAACACCTGATGGTGCAGTCCATGAAGTAGACGATGTAAATGTTTCTACAGTTACTGATTTGGTTAAATAACGAACAATAACAATACCTGAACCACCACCACCACCATTACGGCTTCCGCCACCACTATTTCTAGCTGCTGCGCTGCCTCCACCACCAGTATTGGCAGTTCCAGCAACTCCATTTGAATTAGCTGTATTTCCACCACCACCACCGCCTAGACCGCCAACTCCGCTTGCTACACCACTATTATTAGAAGGTCCACCACCACCTCCACCGCCATAATAAGTTGCTGTGCCGTTAATTGATAAAGATAGACCATCTCCGCCATCACCACCTGAAGTTCCTGATCCACCGCCATCAATTCCTTGTTCTGCCGCACCCCCGCCGCCACCGCCAGCACTGTTGCCATCAGAAGTAAGGGGAACACCTCCAGCCCTGCCTTGACCAGAAGTTCCAGATGATCTTGTGGTTATAGTACAACCTGATCCACCGCCAGAACCGCCACTACCACCAGCAGCATTTTGTTTACCGCCGCCGCCGCCTCCAGTAGATGTTATAGAATCAAATACAGAAGTAGACCCTTGTGTTCCAGTTACTTCTCCTGAACCGCCACCACCACCACCGCCAATCGTTACAGTATATGCAGTAGCAGAAACACTAAACGCAGAATTAAAAATTACTCCTCCAGCTCCGCCACCACCAGCAGCGTCTGATTCTGTTCCACCTCCGCCACCCCCGCCAGCAACAACCATTACTTCTACAGTTGCCCCAGAAGGTGCGTTTGTTACTGTAAAAGTACCACTAGAAGTAAATGTGTGGATTTTGTAGTTTCCTACAGTAGTTTCAGTTCCACCTGTAGCAGCAATTACATTAGCACCAAAACTTCTTAGGTTCATAAATACTGCTTGGATTATTCCACTCATATTAGGTCAACCCTGATCCAGAAATAATCCACACACCTGATGAACTTAATCCGCTAACCTTGATTGCAGTAGCAGAGCCGTATTGAGCTAATGTTCTTGATCCAGTAGTACCAGCAGAGCTAAGATACATTGTGTCTGAAGTGATAGCAATCGTTGATGCAGTAGCAGCTAAGTTAATAAATGTAATAGCTGTTCCTAGCGGATACGCAACAGACGAGGCTGCTGGTATAGTAAATGTTCTAGCATTGTTATCGCTTGATGGGTGAAAGATGACTTTACCAGCGTCTGCAAGGACTAATGTGTAATCAGCACTTTCATCGTTAATAGGCACATTTCTAAAGCCTACAGAGTCTGTTCCATCTACTGTACAAGCACTTAATGTTCCGCTTGTGGGAGTACCAAGAACAGGCGTAACTAAAGTAGGAGTATTTGCAAATACTAATGCCCCTGTGCCTGTTTCATCTGTTACAGCAGCTGCTAAGTTAGAAGAAGACGGTGTACCCAACCAAGTAGCTACGCCTGTTCCTATCGAAGTAATTCCCGTACCACCATTAGCAACAGGTAACGTACCTGTAACGTTAGATGCTAAATTAACGTAAGTAGTTGAAGTTGATCCAGTACCGCCTGAAGCTATTGGTAAAGCTGCACCTAAAGTCAAAGAACTTAGGTATGTAGTTGCATCTACTACGTTAGTCCCATTGTTATAAACAAACATAGATTTACCAGCAGCAACGGCTATGCCTGTGCCTGCTGTATTTTTTACGGTAACTGCGTCTGCTAAACCGTTATTAATTAAGTACAGTTTTTCAATTTGGCAGCCAGAACCAAGAATCAAGTTCCTTGCACCGCCTGAAGTTCCTGTAAGGTTTAAACGCAGATTACGAGCTGTTTGAGCTGCATTGGTGTCGGTAAGGGTAACCGTAACGTCTGCACTTGAAAAGGCTACGTCTGCTGAACCTGTAATAGCTTCGCCTAACGCAACAGAAAAGTTGTTATTAGTCGTAGTTCCCCACGTACCTGTTTGGTCTCCAGTGCCAATTAATTCTACTTTTAGGTCACTATATGTCGATGCCATAATATATCCTTAATATTCTACGCTGCTATTTGAGTCCAATTTGGAGTCTGACTAGTATCAATTGTGATCCAGAAAGACACCGTTCCTACTTGCCCTACTGACTGCACACCCGTAACACTTACATTCGCATTTGTTATAAAACTTACAGTTCCTATAGACCCTGTAGCACTTAATCCTGTTACGGGAGCCTTTGCAGAAGCATTTACAGTTACAGAACCTTGTCCTACTGTGCCTGCTACACCCGTTACGCTTACATTAATATTATCCGCAATTACTACACTACCAATCTGCCCTGTACCTGCAAGACCTGTAGTACTTACATTAGCATTTGTTACAAAACTTAAAGTTCCTAAAGACCCTGTACCACTAACGCCTGTAACATTAGCTTGAGCACCTTCTTGAACCCCTGCTTGACCTATACTACCTGTACCGCTAACACCTGTTAAATCTATTACACCTGTTCCTGTAACTTGAACTCCGCCAATACTTCCTGTGGCACTTAGTCCTGACACTGGAGCGTTTGCCGTTGCGTTTACAGTTACACCACTAATTGCTGCTGTACCTACTACTCCTGTAACATTAAATGCTACATTCGTTACTACAACGACTGTTCCAACAGTTCCAGTGGCTACAACAGAAACACTTCCTTCACCCCAAGCAGAATCACTCCAGCCTTGGCTTCCCCAGCCTCCTAAAGGAACAATGACATCAGCCACACCGCATTAACCTTAAGAGATACGGATAATTGCACCAGTCGCAGTAGCCGCTGGGAACACAATCGTAAACGTACCTGATGTAGAAGCCTTAGAACCACCAAAGTCTAGAACAGCTACGGCTGGATTACCTGTTGCGGTGTCGTTATAAATCAAAGCACCAAATGCTGTAATGGTCGCTGTGGTAAACGATAAATCCGCAAAGTCGGTAAGCGCTGTAGTTCCAGAAGAAGTTGGAGTAACTTTGCTTAATGTTCCGCCTCCTAATGCGTACGAACCAGAAGCTGCTACTTCGTTAGTGGTTGTATAAGCCGTGGTAGCAGCAGTAAACGAAGCACTGTTGTTATACAAAGCTAGTTTAAAAGTCTGACCAGAGCCAGTTGAAAAGTTATGCACGCCCTTTAAGATTTCAACCTTAAAAGAGGTTGGCATGAAGTTACCTGTAAAAGCCATTTAAATTCTCCTTAATAAATTGGCAGCCTCAACTTCACCGCCTTGTACACAAACTTGAATGCAACTAGCTCTTTCGGACTGTGCTGCACGACTCAAATATTCAGAGATTGTACGCTCTAATGCCTCTCTGAAATACTTTGCTTGCTCTCGAATTTCGGGCGGGGCAGTTTCTGATACCCCAATGATCCTATTTACGCAGAGTTCTGTCAATTCTTCAAGCGATAAACCGCCATAATTGCTTGTTTTTACGAGAGGGCTAATAATATTGCCAGTTTTAATTTCAAACATTTATGTCCTCTTTGCTTCTGGTGGGTTGTACTCCACCTCGTCTTTTACCATATCTTTAATTTCTGAGTACTTTTTAGCTATAAATCGTTCGTTTTCTAGCCCTACAACCAGTGGATCACTAAGACGGTGGTAGCCATAGAGCTTACTAATAGTGGGTTCGCTGGTATCTAAAAGGCATGATCCTTGAGCTATGCCAACCTTAATGCCCCGTTCCATCGCTTTTGCCAGTAAAAACTCGCAACACGCCCTACCTGCCTCGGCAAAGTGGACTACGTTTTTGTACGAAAAATCAATCCCATATAAGTGAATTTGCCCTACTTTGGCAGCAATTGCATAACCAATAGCAAAGGCTACAGTATTGTTAAAGTACCCCGTCCCGCAGGCATTCATTACTTCATCTAAGGGAAACTCTACCAATCCAGGACAGCGGGGGTCTAATTCACAGGTATAAATTGGTCCTGTGTGTTTATCTAGTACCGACCGCATAATCCCAGTTTGAGTGCCTGCATCATCACTATCTAGGAATCGTCTGGCTGGATCCATCATAAAGACTCGGTCGTGGTAAATCACCCCTGCCATAGCATTAATCGCCCATACTTCATCAATTGGTTGAGAATGGGTCTTGGCTAGGATGAACTGACTATGAGATTTGCCCATCGCCACAATAGCGATACTTTTACCTGATAGGTCTGGAATCATCTGACTGGATACCTTACTTGTCCACTTCTGTAGGCGTCTTGACGCTCTTTTGCATCGCCTAATTGTTTGAGTTCTGTCATAGCTCTGCCATAACGTTCTTTGTATAAATTAACCGCATCAGCATCGGACTTCATAAAATTAGCTGCTTCTAGAAGCGCACCGTATAAAAGCACCGAATCAAAGTTTGTTCCTAGCCAAGACGTTCCAGCCGTCACACTCGACTCTGGGTAATAGAAATAATGCAGTTCCGAAGCGTAGTTAGCGTCTGGGGTAGGTCCAAGAATAAAGGTGTTGTCGTCAAAAATAGCGTAATACTCAGGCTTTGCATAGAACGCAGAGTCCGTATCTGGGTAGGATTCACGGATAAAGTTCACGTCTTTATTGAGTAAATAAGTCGTTTCATTCGCCGCATTAATCACCGCAAGGCTAAAGGTCGCCAACCAGTCTGAGGGGGTCGCTAAGAACCGATTCCCGCTAGTCATGTTGCCTGTAACGTTTTTGCGAAATGCAGGAAGTTGTACTGTATTAAAGACACTCTGCTCGGCAAGCTGAACAAACCTTGCAATCTGGTCGGCAGACGTAAACGACCCGACTGTCGCTGGGAAGTCATTCTCAGAAAACCCTTTAATAGCGGACGTTAACTGCGTGTAATTCATCCCATTTTCCCACTTGACATACGACCTTTAGTTGCTGCACCAGCACCACGCATTTCGATCTTGCCGTATTGATCGACCCCTTGACCCACGCCTTTACTGATTCCGTCCACCGAGATGTTCATTCTTGCCAACTCTTGGGCGCCCGTAGTGTCTTTAATCTTCAAAGGTTTGCCGTCCATCGTATGGGGTTGGGCATAGACTGAGGCGTCTCCTACCTCTTTACCCATGATTTTTTTAGAGAACTTAGCCATTATCGACCTCTTCCTGCGGTTTTCCGCATACCTTGGTTAGCAACACGGGCTAGGTTACGACCCATTTTCTTCATGTCCATAGTCGTAACACCGCCTTTTTTCATGCCGTGCATCTTTTTTTCGTGACCTTTGACGGCTTTCTTAGCAACCTTTTCCATCATTGGTTTGTCCTTCTTAATGTCTTCGTGTTTCATAATGACTCCTAAGTTATTGTTACTGTTACGCTGCCTACCTGACCCTGTGGTGCTAAATTATTCGGTGTTAACCCATCATTCGTAGAACCTCCAACAGGGTTCCAACCCCACTGAAATATTCTACTACCACCTTCTGGATATCCAACACCATTTATGGTGGTATCGTTCGTTCCATTAATCTGCAAACCGCTACTCCCAGACACCTGATAACTAATATCAGGGCGTGGTTCCCGTACTGCCTGTGGGTCATCTACTGGGTACATCCCTAACGACAACTGCGGTTGATCTGGATCCCAACAGCTAGGACACACCTTAATATTCTTTACTTGCTGCTTAACAACTAGTTTTCTAAGCTCCTTTAACTTATACCGCTGACCGCATCGGTCACATTCGGCAATCGCAAATTTGCCACTACTAAATTTATTAGGCATAGAAGGTCGTCCTAGGAACGAACCTAGAAGCGGCTTTTTCTCTGTCCTCCGTAGAAGCCATGAGCCACTGCTCCTCGTATTCTTGTTTCAAAAATGCAACTCTAGCCTGTCCGTCAGGTAGTTTTTGAGCCATATAAAAG
>SXGQ01265730.1_pt1 | contig 12702 bp, 10 predicted proteins | sample 3178371 | NCBI WGS metagenome assembly SXGQ01 (sample SAMN11356859, study PRJNA531348) | freshwater metagenome | isolation source: freshwater sample F1-20 | place: China: Fuxian Lake, Yuxi | collected 2017-12-25
ACCGCGTCGGCCCGCTCGGGAGTCAGGCTCGAGAGCGACAGCACCGCCCACTGAACTTCAATCGGCGCGTCGGGGTGCTCGACCAACCAGGCCTCGACGGCCTCGGGGGCGGGCCCTTTGACGCGCTGCTTGCTGTAGCGACTCCGCACGAAGTCGGGAAACTCGGGGTTGGGCTGGTCGGGCTGGAACCCGATGGCGCCGCTGCTGCTGTAGGCATCGGCCTTGATTTGCTCCAGGTACTTTGCGGCGTCGGCGTTGTATCCCACGTAGTAGGCGGCCCGCTGGGGGCTGCCGTTGGGGTCGTAGAGCACCACCGTGGGGTAGCCGGTGGGGCGAAAACGCACCGCAACCTCACCGCCCTCGCGCTCGGCGTCCAGTTTTACCGGAACCAGGTAGTTGTTGGCAAAACGGGCCACGTTGAGGTCCTCCCAGGTGGTGGTGTCTTGGACCTTGCACCATCCGCACCAGTCGGTGTAGAAGTCGATGAGCAGGGGTTTGTTTTCGGCTTGGGCCCGTTGAAGGGCTTTGGCCCAATCGGTCTCAAAAACAATACCTTGGCCAAAGGCTCCACTCAAGGTGACGGCCACAAAAAGGGCAGAAAGTAGGTTACGCATGCTTCTAAGTTAGGTCATTTTTACTTCAGCCCTTCATGGGATCGATTCGTCTGAAATGTTAGGAGATAATTAACGTATGGTTACACTTTATTCTTGTGTAATTTAATGATTTATAGTCAGTTAACTTTGAGTTGAAAATACTTGAATCATGAAAAATTGGATAGGCATCGCATTGATTTTGAGTGCATTGGTGTCGTGCAAGAGCAGTGTTCCGTTGCTCACGAAGTCGGTGGATCCGCTCGTTGGAGACTATAGGGTGACCGCCTTTGACGTTCCCACGTACGGGGATGTGAAAGCAAAGTTCCGACTCACGTCTGAAGGTGGAGTGTATTCTGCAGACATACGAAATGATTTTAACGTGGTAAAGGTTCACAAGACCGAGGTTACCGGCGCGCGCATTTACATCGAGGCGAGTGCAGGAAGCCAAGACATTTACTTTGATTTGAGGGTCAAAGGGGATTCGATAACTGGCTGGTTGAGTGATATGTACCGAGTGGCAGGCATTAAAGAACAATTAAAATATAGCAAATGAATCCGACTCAATTTTTAACCGTTTGCGCGTTCGCCGTTGCGGGAACGTTATCGGCCCAAGAGGTGGTGAGCCAAGGATTTTTTAAGGCGCCCAAAGGCGTAGAACTGATTGCTGCAGACTTGCACATTCACACGGTATTTTCCGATGGAAATGTATGGCCTACAATTCGTGTGGATGAGGCGCGCCGCGAGGATTTGGATTTGATTTCGCTCACCGAGCACCTCGAGTACCAGCCGCATAAGAGGGATATTCCGAATCCGGACCGTAATCGAGCCTTTGAGTTGGCCCTGCGCCACCGAAAAGAGGGTGAGCAGTTGATGGTGGTTAACGGTTCCGAAATTACCCGCTCGATGGCCCCCGGGCATGTCAACGCGGTGTTTATTGAGGACGCAAACAAGCTCATGGTCGAGGACGCCCGTGAGGCACTTGTTGAGGCCAACCGCCAAGGGGCTTATGTGTTCTGGAATCACCCGCATTGGGAGGCCCAACGTCAGGACGGTATCGCCCGACTTGAGCCGTGGCACGACGAAGTGATCAAGGCAGGGTTGCTTCACGGAATAGAGGTGGTCAATGACCTGACGTTTTCAGAGGAAGCGCTGCAGATTGCGCTGGACCGAAACCTCACGATTATGGGCACTTCGGACATTCATGGAATCGCAGATTGGCAGTACCACATTCCCGAAGGCAATCACCGCCCCATGACGTTTGTTTTGGCTGCGGAACGGAATCCCGATGCCATTAAGGCGGCGTTGAAGTCCGGTCGCACGGTAGTGTGGTTTAATGATTTGATAGTGGGTCGTGCAGAGCATGTGGAGTCGGTCCTCGCGGCAAATGTGCGGGTTGAGCCGTTGACCTATGAGGTTTCTCCGCGAATTGCTCGAGTGGTTATTCACAACGACGGAGCTCAGGACCTCAATTTGCGCTACACTGGACCGTTCTCGTTTCATGCACATACGGAGCTGTTCACGGTTCCCGCACGCGGTTCGATTGAATTAGACGTTAAAACGCTTGAAGCGTTGGATCGCTTCGATTTCCCCGTGCAAGTGGAAAATTCAAGGGTTGCCCCGAAGACGCCAGCTACGTTGCTACTCAATATTTCAAAGTAAGAATGGCCGCAAATGCGAAGCCCCGCGACCGACTTGGCGCTCGCGGGGCTTATTCGTTTGAAAGAAATTACTTAAGTGACACCGCAGGGTAAGTGGGGTGCGAAGGCTGGTACGAAATGCCGATCATTTGTGCAATGGTTTGAGCAAGCTGAGCTTGGTGCAACTGCTGCTTGGCCGCTACGACTCCCTGGGCTTTCATCCCAGGTTGGTAGAGGTAGAACCACATTTCGCTGGCATCTGCAACGTCGGAACCGTGGTCCTTCCATTCTGACTTCACAGCGTCTCCGCGGCCATGGTCGGTTGAAATGATTAGCGCTGTTTTGCCGGCATACGTGGGATTCGCTTGAATCGTATTCCACAGATCGCGAATCCAGCGGTCTGTTTGGTGGGCCAAGTTAAGGTAGTTGTCGTACTCGCCGCGGTGCGCGTAGTCGTCTGTTTCGTCAAATCCGATGTACAGTACCCGAGGGCGGTAACCCGCGAGGTAGGCCTTCGCAAACTGGTAGGTGAGGTAATCGGGGCGAACCGATTCACCAAGTGGGGCAGGCGAGCTAAATTGGATTCCGTCCAAAAACTGCAGTACCGGATCCGATAATTTGGTGCGGTCAAATCCGCTTGAAACCATCATTTGGTTGCGGTCTGAATTAAGGATGGCGTCGAATGCATCCCAAGAAGTGAATGCTGCAACGCGGCCTTCGAAGCCCGGAGTTGCATGAATCACTTCGAGTACGTTTACGTGCTTGTTGTTGACTTTATCGTTGGAGTTTACCGCGGGATCTGGGAAGCCCGTAAACGTTTCATTGTATCCGGGGTACGAAAACCAGTGGGGGTTAGCATTGTTGACGTAGTTGCCTATGGGGCGAAAGCCGTAGGCATTGCCCATGGGAACCAAGGTGTTCCAGGTAAAGGGCATCAATCGCTCACGCCTTGCCTCGGGCGTTGAAGCCCAAAATGCTTCAGCTGTTTCTTTTAGATTGCGCGTGTAGCGCGGGTCAAAGAGAAGTGCCGAGTCAGCCCCGGCAAAGAATTCTTGCCATCGAAGGCCATCAAGGGTTACGATGATGAGGTTTTCGGGTTTGGGCAACGATTGGGCGTTGAGGCTGCCAATCAGGGTAAGGGCGGCAATACTAAATAACTTGTTCATAATGGATTTTTTTGATCGTACTTGGCGAAGTCAGCCCATACGTGTTGAGGGATTTGGTGTGAGTTGAGGTCGCTGGAGTCTTTGGCTAGGTCGTCCCAGCGGCGAAGGTTGAGTGCGTCGTTGAAGTAGGTCAGCGATTCTTTTTCAGTTCGCTCTGACTCGGTGAGTAGTCCACCTTGGTGTTCAAGGCTTATTTTGCTTGCGTCTGAAAGTTGATTGTAGTACTCAGGGTTTGCGGCCAAGTAGCGTTTGGCCCAGACATGGCTGGATACCAATTGGACGACTTCGGTACAAAAGCCACGACTTTTGAGCCATTCGCTGCCCAGTTCTTCGTGGTTCATATCGAATCCGTGGTTTTTTTCTGGAACCAACAAGTGCCCCAAATCGTGCACGAAGGCGGCAATTCGAAGTTCAAGCTGCGCTCCGGCAGCCGAAGCGAGATTGTAGCATTGTACCGCGTGCTGCGATTGGCTAACGCCTTCTCCGTAGTGGCGTGTTCCGCGAGCGGCATAGAGCCGTCGAACGCGTTCCGTTCGTTGATGGAATTCTTGGGACATGGTGGGCGTAGTTTGGGTTAAAAGTAAAGGCACCCCCAGGGGTGCCTCCACTCTATCACCTATAAATTAAGAACCTAGAGTATGAACGCAAAACAGAACAACGTTACTTGATGACCCACATTTCGTGGTTGATGTTGTCCGAGGTAGTTCCGAACTGGCGCTGAAGTGCTTCGTTCATCGCGTCGGTATTGTTCGTCACTTCAGTGTTTGGGTACAGAAAGCGCTTCGGAATTACCCCGCCGTTGCCGGTTCCGGATCCGCCCTCGTCAAAGCTCGGTGTCCCAGTGCGGCGCCACTGGAAGTAGCCCTCCCAGCCTCCGTTTTGGAAGAAGGCAAGGTAGCGCTGGGTCAAGATTTTGGTCAAGCCTGCGGCGTCGGCACTGTAAGCGACGGGAGCGCTTGCCAAGTAAGCGGATTGGTCAAAGTTGACCGTGTACACATCGTAGTTGGCGGAATTGCTCAAGTCACCATCGTTTGAAGACTTTAGGAAGCGAACGGTGTTGACCCCGTCATTGATACCGTACCAATCGTGCACGGCTTGGATGCCCTGGTTGTAGTAGTTCGAGGCATTGGCGCCTGAAACCCAACCGCGGTGCGCCGCTTCAGCAATGTTGAAGCACTGCTCAGCGTAGCCCAACACAATGGTGTTTTCAGCCGTGAATCCGCGGTACCAGCGATAGCGATTGTAGAGGCTGTATTGGCCGTTTTGAACCTTAACTGACATATCTGCGAGGTCCTCGTCACTTGGAGCTCCGACAAAAGCGGCGTAGCTTGTCGCGGGTGTTCCAGCGGCCACAAGCGCTGCAGCGGGCTCGGCAAAGAGGAAGGTGCGCGGATCTTGGAGAGATGCCAAGGCATTGAGTGACGTGGCTGCCATGTTGTAGCGCAGGGCGTCAAAACCGTAGTTGTCTGGGCTCGTGGGGTACTTGTTGAACGTCGCATTGTGGACGAACTCCATGTTGTCTCCGTTTGAGGTGAACAGTGGATACTGGCTCGGATTGTTGACAATGGCAGCAAAGCGCCCTTTAACATTCAAGTCGGCGTCATCGGCTTTCTTGCTCAGCGCGATCAGTACGCGGAGGGTGAAGGCGTTATTGGCTTTGCGGTACATGCTGAGGTCGTTTCCGTAGTAAATGTCCCCATTAAACCCGTCGTTGCCGTTGGCGATAAGACTTGCCATATCGCTATTGGCCTCATCCAAAAGGTTTAAAATGTTCAAGAACACTTGCTTTTGGGTGTCGTACTTCGGGGTAAGTGTGACGTCAGGCTGCAGAGCCTCAGACATTGGAATGTCACCTGAGAGCATCGTCATACGGTAGTAGAACGTTGCCTTAAGGTACTTGGCAAGAGCCGAGTAGGCGTTCTTTTCAGGAAGACCAAGGCGTGCCGCCTCTTCTTCCATCTTGACCACGTTTTTTAATGTGGTGTAAGACCACGATGCGCCGCCCCAGTTGTATTCCTGGTTGCCGTAGTAGTTGTAGTTGCAGGCGTTGTACTGGTTGAAACGAGATACGTCGTTCCAGCCGCGCTGGTGCAATTCCACGAGGACTCCGTTCAGCAATAGGTCCGGAGTTACTTGGGTTGGACGGTTTGGATCTTGGTCCAAGCCCTCCATGGTTTCGCAGCTGTGGAAGCTGATTCCTAGCAGCGCGAGTGCAGCAAGTGCGATTAGCTTTTTCATGGTCGTGTGGGGCAATTAAAATTTCACGTTGAGGTTAAATCCGTAGCGGCGAAGCGTGGGCGACTGAAGGTCGGTGTACGCGGTCATGCCTGGGAACTGGTCCATGTCGACGTCGTACTGATTGTTGGCATGAAGCCATGGTTGGAGTTTGGCTGAACTGCTTGGCGCCCAGTAAAAAACGTTACGAGCTACAAACGAAACACTTACTGCGCTTAGTCCCTTAGGTAAGTTTGACTGGGGAAGGTCGTAGCTCAAGGTAATGTCGCGAAGCTTCATGTAGGTCTTGCTCATCAAGTTGCCTTCATACGCGCCTTTGTAACGGCTGATGTAGTCTTGGAGGTAGGTAGCTGTGGTGTTGTTAGCTATGGTAAGCTCGCTCATGTTGGTGATAACTCCGTTTTCATCATAGATGGGCGTGCCACTTACAATAACAACTCCGGTACCTACCCAAGACTTCACACCTTTGGCGTCGTTTACGCGAGCGTCGTACATGCTGAGTCCATTCACGTCAGTCAAGTTGTCCTCGGCTGTTTCGTACTGGCGTCCGCCGCGGTAGGTTTGCCGTTCAATCTGGTTAACCACCACGCCGCCGATTCGGCCATCAAATCCAAGGTTCAAACGGAAGTTCTTGTAGCTCATGCTGCTGTTTGCACCCCAAACGAGTTTGGGCAACGAGTATCCCAAAAATTTGGCTTGCGCCGTAGTAATTGGGCGACCACCCGCGTCGTTGATAAGTTTGCCATCCGGAGTCATTCTGAATCCGCTCGTATAGATTCCATCAATTCGGTCTCCTACTTCGATGTAGCGGCTTCCAGAGTTCGCACTTACAAAGTAGTTTGAGGCAATTTTATCGACTCCTTCATAAATATTGGTCAAAAATTCGCCGTAAGCGCTAAAGTTGGCACCTAGGTCCCAGTTAAACTCACCTGCTTTTTCGGCTTTAACTGCATTTCCTGTCAAAGAAAGCTCCCATCCGCGGCGTTGGGTTTCTATACCGTTTACCAGTGCGTTGGTGTAGCCTGTGGCAGAAGAGATGGAGCGGCTGAAGATTCCGGGTCCGTCATTATAGATGAAGTAGGCGGCGTCTACACCGAGGCGGTTGTAGAAGAATCGAGCTTCACCACCAAATTCGAAGTTCGTGCGCTTGAATGGCTGAAGTCCAGAGTTTGCGACGGTGTTTGTGTAGTACGCAGCAGGTCGCCCTTCGTACACGAGCGGAACACTATATGCTGCGGCGTTTTCGTACGAAGGTCCTTCGTAGGCACTGTAGTAGCGTGAACCATAACCAATCGGGTAAGCGGCGCCACCATTTAATGGCGAGGTTAATCCACCCATGGCTTGTGAAACTGAAGCGCGTAATTTGGCAAAACTGAGGGTTTTACCCGTGGTCATAAATTCAGTGGGGATGAACGAAAGCGACGCGCCTGGATAGACGTACGAGTTGTTGTCAACCGGTAGCGTCGATAGTTGGTCGCGACGCAGGGTTCCATTTATGTTTAAACCACGAACACCGGCATTGATATCTGCGTAGAGTGAGTTTACCGCCATCTTCGCATCAAAGTTGTAGGCGAGTACAGGGTTTGCACTGTTCGCGAAATTGTACACTCCCGGCACCAGCAAGTAGTTGGTCGAGGCCCAGTTGGCGTTGTATGCGAACGTACGCACGTTACCACCAGCTTTCGCATCAAGATTGAGCGCTCCGAACCGGTTGGTGTACGAGAGCAGGAATTCGCTGTTGTTTTCGAACATTGAACGGCGGTCTTCACGATAGTCGCCGCGGTTCTCTTCGCGACCGTATGGATGCGCACTGAATGGCATTTTTTCGTTGCGCATTAGGTCGTAGGTTGTGATTGAGGTACGGGCTAATAGGCTTAAATTATCGTTGAAGTCGTAGGTAAGTGCCGTGTAACCGTACGTGTCGTTTTTATAGTGTCCGCGCAACCAATAGTAGCTCATGAACCACGGGTTGTGGTATCGCTTGTATTCAGCGTGAATCGACTCAATGCCTTCGCGGCCTGGCTTCCAAATTCCACGAATGTCGTCGGCCTCGACGTCCCAGTCAGCGCCGTTCCAAATCACCATGTTGTAAATTACGGAGTTGGGACCGTACACGACGTCAGGAACGTTGTCGGTCGCCTGACGGTTGTAGTTGAGGGTGGCATCCATGCGGAATTTTTTACTGAAGCGCACCGTATTACTTACGTTGAAGTTGTAAGTGTTCAGCTGGGTGTTGGGGATGATTCCGCGCTGGTAAGTATTTGAGAATGAGAAGCGAACATCAGATTTTTCCGTTGAGTTCGAAATGCTAATATTATTGGTAAGCAATGCACCGGGTTGAATAAAACGCTTAAGGTTGTCTTTACCGCGGTTTACCCAAGGCGTGCCTTCACGCTCGCCCGCTGCGTTAACTGGGCTGTCGTACTGAGCTATGTTGGCGATGTAGCTGTTGGTGTTGGGATCCCACATGCCTTTACCGAATTCCGGTCCCCAAACGTCGTAGTCACCATCGTTCAAACCACCGCCAGCTCCATCAACAAACCAGTATCGACCGTGGTCGCCTGGGCCAAACTTGTCTTGAACTTTGGGGATGGTCAAGAATCCGCTTTCAATCATCGAAGAGCTATTGTACTCAACAACAACGCCCTTCTCTTTAGCTTTTTTGGTCGTGATGACGATGGCTCCATTTTGACCCCGGTATCCATAGAGTGCCGCAGCAGATGGGCCCTTGAGTACCGTGTACGATTCGATGTCGTCGGGGCTAATGTTCCAAGAGTCTGAGTTGATGGGCACACCATCCACCACAAAAAGTACGGATTGCCCGCGGCGAATGTCGCTACCGCGAAGCACCAACTGGGGTGCGCTAAGCATTTCGGCGCTCGGTCCAACCGTCAGGCCGGCAACTTTACCAACCAGACTGTTGATCGCATTCGGTTCGCGGCTTTTCACCAAGGTGCTACCTTGGACTTCTTGCACGGCGTAACCGATTTTTTTCTTTTCGCTCTTAACTCCAAGTGCGGTGATGACGACTTCATCTACGGCAACTACGGTGTCCTTAGCAGATTGGGCGTGGCCTAGTTGGGCCCAACCCAGTGCGAGGGCAAGCAGCAGAGCTGCCTTCGGATTTCTTTGGTACATGGTGATTTTTACTTAAGATTTTACCCCACAAAAATCACTGCATACCGTTATTTTTTCATCTGTAAATTGTTAAATATAAAGCACTTAACGTTTAAATTACACGAATTCATGTTTGGTGACGCCCTGTTGATGATCCCGAAACACTAGGCCAATTGCTCGACTAGTTCGTCGGTCCATCCCAAGCCGAGCGTCATTCCCATTCCGCCGATTCCGTTGATGTAGTACACCCCCGATTCAATTTCTTCGAACCATTCGGTGCCCCCGTCGGTGCGCTTGGTGTACCAACCGTTCCACGTTGCCTGAAGTTTCATTTTCGGAAACTTAACGAAACGCTGCAGGTAGCTCATAACTAGCTCATTTTGGTCCTCAAGGCTGAATGGGTCTGGGGTGTTGTCGTATTCGTGGGTGTCTCCGATTACCAAGTGTCCGCGGCCATTTTGGCTAACCATAGCGTGAATGCCCCATTGCAGGATGCGCGGGTCAAATTCGTTTAATTCCGCTTTTACTGTTTCGGACGCTTCGCGGAATTCTTGAAAGCTCGCGTAGTGCACTAAACTGGTTCCACCGCACAGAGGCACCCTGAGGTCAAGCTCTGGGTTGGTGGGCTGGAACCGTAGCATTTGAAGCTTCACACGAACGAAGGGACGGTCCGTCGGAGCGGTAAGCCGAACGGCGTCAAAGTCTATACCTGTGGCGACCCAAATGAGGTCGCCTGAAAAGGTGCCCTTGGAGGTAACCACGTCGGGGTGGTGAACTTCGTGAACTGCGGCCCCGCGGACGAAGGTGATTTCGGCCTGCGCCGCAAGGTAGTTGGCCAACGATTCAATGGCGATTGGCGAATCGATGAGCGCTTCGTTGGGGCTGTACATGGCAGAAACAAAGTGCTTGGGCTGCACCATTGGGCTTAGTGCGGTGGCCTCCTTTTTGGTGACGAGCTGATACCCGCAGTCACTATGAAAGCGCTGGGTCATTTGCCCGAGAAGTTCCGCTTCAGCGAGCGTGGTGGCGATGTGCAGGCTGCCTGTATTGCGGAGCCAGAATCCGGCCGCCGTACTTAGATCTTGCCAATGAGATTTGGTGCGAAGGGCGCGTTCGTACATCGGTCCGCTGGCTTGACCGATGGGCCAAAGCATGCCAAAGTTCCGAATAGATGCACCTACAGGGCGGTGGTAGCGGTCAATTAGCACCACTTGGTAGCCTTTGCGCCACAGGTGGTACGTGGTAGAAAGTCCTAGAATTCCCGCTCCTACAACAACTGCCTTTTTCATACGAGGTACGTGATGATTTCGTTAAAGTGGTCGATAATGCCGTCGGGCTCTTGGGCAATGAGTTCTTGCTTGGTGAACGAGCCCGTGGTTGTGCTCAGCACAAGTCCACATCCTGCGTTACGACCTTCGAGAATGTCGACGGGCGTATCACCGATCTTAACGACAAGCCGTTCGTCGCGCACTTTGACGTCTGCCATGAGTTGCTTGATCATCCAAGGACTTGGGCGCCCAGCGGGTACCTGGTCGCTACTTACGACGCAGTCAACAAGTCGGTGCTCTACGAGTTTCGTTCGTGTAAGAATCGTCTGCGTAATGGAATCGGGAAATCCGGTGTTCAGTCCGATAAATAGCCCAAGTCGGCGAATCGCTTCAAACGTTTCGGTCACGTCCTCAAACAGGGCCACGTCCGGCGAGTTTCGGTAGTAGTCAATCATGTAGGACTCGAATTCTAAGGCCATTTCATACGCGAGGGAGTTCGGTGCCTCAGGTCGATGCAATTCGAGAATGCGTTCCATGGCTTCGACTTTATGTACGCCCATCAATTGGTTGATTTCTTGGAGTGTGGCTGGAATACCGTGATGATCAAAGACTTTTGAAAACGAGTTGGCGACCTCGTAGTTGTCTTTTAATATAGTGCCCGCGATGTCGCACACAAGGAGTTGGAATTTAGGCATGTTCAATAGGTTGAAGAGTGGATTTACGGCGGAACCACCACATGGTTCCGAGAATAAGAAGAGACGCAGCAACCGACACGAAGTAGGTGAGGTCGTGAATGACGTCGAGCCAAGGGGTAGATGCGCCGTGGATTCGGTACCCAAACATCAAGGCTGTGGTCCCTAAGTACCCCGCAGCATCGGCGATGTAAATCAAAAATCCGACGTTGCCGCGGAGCTCGAGCGCCCCAATGAGCCGGTCAAACAGGATTGATGTGATCGGGATGTAGGCGAGGTACAGGCCAAGCCCAAGAGCAAACATGTAACCGTATGGAGTGACCCATCCAAGCGCAAATACCCATGTGCTCGCGCCAATGAGTAAACTGCCCAATAGCAGGATCCGGAGCATCCATGCAAATGCATCATGGTTTGAACGAATGCGAGTCATTCCCGCAAATACGGCCAGCACCACAAGGGTTATGGGCCACTCACTCTGGGTGAGTTGGGCGGCCGCATCGGGAACTCCAAGGCCTTGCCAAAGTTCCACGGCAAAGTTGTCCCGAATGTCTCGAAGCGCGGTTAAGAGGACGTAGGCCACCGAGATCAGGGTCACGCCAAGGCCAACTTCGCGAAGCATGGTCCGACGTTCTTGGGCCCCCATCGCCACGCGCTCGGTGCGTAGTTCGTGGTCTTCGCTACTTGGTCCGGGTAGCGAATCAAGTGTGTTGAGGCTGAACCAAAGCACGGGTGCGAACATCAACCCCGTCGCCAACGGCATCCATACTTCGGGGATGTTCAGGCTCACCATTGCCCAAAACCCGATACTTTTTACGGCTCCGGAACTCACGACAAAGCTGCACGACAAGAATATTCCAAGAAATTCGGTAGCCTTTCTGCCCTCGAGGTAGCGAAATAGAACGCCCCACACCATTCCGAGCGCAAGTCCGTTCGCGAACAGTGCAATGAGCTTAAATGCGTTGGGTATCACGGCTAGCATGAGTAGGGACGCGTACGCGGCGCCAAACATCCACCACAGCGCAAACTTTTGGTGGTTTCGCTTGAGTTGACTGACGAGCCGAATTCCCCACCATTTTGCTGAGGCGTAGCCCATCAGTTGGGAACTGACGAGCCACACTTTGAGCGAAACACCCCAGAACTCGTGGTCCCACGTACCAGCGGCAAAGGGTTTGCGCAGCGCGTACATCCCAAAGTAAATTGCGAACGAAGTCATCGCGAGAAGTGCGGTGGTTCGTTGGTTCGAATTCATCCTGTAAACCTCTAGTCCGCACGTGAATTCCACTTTTCACACGCGTGATGAATTCGTTAGCGGAGTATTATTCTTCGTCAACCATGCGATGTGTTCTTCGAATGCCTGCAAGAAATAGTGCCGACCATACCATGCCCAACGGCAACAGCCATAAACAAATCGCCGCTGCTTGAGCCCAACGGGGAAGTTGCCGAACTGTAGTCCACTCCGATTTGAGGAACGCTCGTGTTTTTTTTGTTGAACGTATGACCATCAATGTGCAAATAAAAGCACGCGATGTAAAGTCGGGTTTAGTCTTAGGTTTTGTTTTCGCCTAAGGAATCCGCACTGCATTCCACGCCACCATGCGCTCTATGAGTTCGAGCGGCAGCGGACGCGTCCACGGAAACTGCACCGAGCCTTTGCCCTGCTTGAATTCCGCCAGTTCTTTGGCGAACGCCGCATGGGCCGCCGGAAGCGCGTACACTCCCAAGTGGTTTTTAAAGGCCGCAAAGTAGACCAGGGGTTTGCCGTTCACTTTGTAGCCGGGCATTCCGTAGCCAAAGTACTCCACGGCCTCAGGGGCGGTGCGGCGAATCAGGTCGCGCAGCGATTCGGCCCGTTCGCGCTGGGCTTCGGGTAGGGCTTGGAGGTAGGCGTCGACGGTCACAGGTAAAAGTCGGTTGATAAAAAGCTGCTGGTCCGCTCGCGCAAAACGGCGGAAACCACCTCTTTATTGGCGGAAGTAGCTGGAAAGGCTACCATG
>SXGQ01002478.1_pt1 | contig 12700 bp, 9 predicted proteins | sample 3178371 | NCBI WGS metagenome assembly SXGQ01 (sample SAMN11356859, study PRJNA531348) | freshwater metagenome | isolation source: freshwater sample F1-20 | place: China: Fuxian Lake, Yuxi | collected 2017-12-25
ACTCGTTCTAAAGAAGCCAGAGATCAAAGCATGACCACCCGGTTTAACACATCGTTCAATTGCAGACATCCCTTCCTGTAATGTGAAATAATTATTGGATTCGCTCATGAGCAGCACATCGTATTGCATAGTTGGATTAAATGATTCTATGCCCGAATGAATAAATGTACTTTTCGGATGAATATTTCTAAAATAGTTCTTGTGTTGTAATTCAGGAGAAAGTCCATGAACCACATAGCCGGCCTGTTCCAATGCCAAGTCAACATCTCCAATTCCACAACCTACATCTAACACTGTGATTGAATCATTCGGCATCCATTCCACAATAGTATTGGTATATCGAGCTTGCGCTAATCTCAATGCTGACAATGAATCAATGACTTCATCTTCGGAGTGAGAATAACCAAGATGGAAAGACTCCAATTTGAGTACTTCCAAACAGAATCGAAGTTCAAAATCGACAGCATTTGCCAGTAGTGGATGTATTGCCATGGAGTTGATAGGGAATTAAATGGTGCCATTAACTTGTTCTATGGCAAAATTACAGGAAATTCATGCCAAAACGAGAGTTTCATGATATTTTTCCAAGGAGTTTTTCAAGGCATACTGAATTTGTAATTTTGTATTCGATTTTTATCACTAATCCGGTTGTATTTATCCATGGCAATTCGCATAGCAATCAATGGTTTTGGACGCATTGGGCGTCTTGTGTTCAGAGTGGCTGCTGCAAGACCCGATCTCATCGAGATTGTAGGCATCAATGATCTTACAGATGCCAAAACATTGGCCCATCTTCTCAAATTTGATTCAGTACATGGTCGTTTTTCAGGTGAAGTCACAGCTCATGACTCTTCAATTGTGGTCAATGGCAAAACAATTGCCATCAGCGCTGAAAAGTCCATTGAATCGATTCCTTGGTCTAACTTGGATTGTGTGATTGAATCCACCGGAGTATTCAGCTCTAAAGAACAATTATCAAAACATTTGAAGCATGCTAAGAAAGTGATCTTGACTTCACCAGCCAAAGATGCTCTCGATCGAACAGTCGTTTTAGGCGTAAATGATTCAGAGTTAACCGGAAATGAGACAGTCTTGTCTAATGCATCCTGTACCACAAATTGCCTTGCACCAATGGTAAAAGTACTGAATGATGCTTTTGGAATCGAAAAAGGATATATGACAACAGTGCATGCCTATACAAATGATCAGCGCATTTTGGATCTTCCTCATAAAGATCTTCGAAGAGCACGTTCAGCAGCTGTTAGCATCATACCGACCACAACTGGGGCCGCAAAAGCTGTGGGCGAAGTACTTCCAGAACTCAAAGGGAAATTGGATGGATTCTCATTCCGTGTACCAACCCCCGATGGTTCAGTGACTGATTTCACGGCAATTATGAAAAAAGATGTAACAAAAGATGAAATCAATACCGCAATGAAATCAGCTGCTGATTCATATTTAAAGGGCATTTTGGAATATTCTGAAGATCCTCTTGTATCTGTTGACATCATTGGCAATCCACATTCATGTATTTTTGATGCTGATTCAACTATGGCAATGGGAAATCTTGTGAAAGTGGTTGGTTGGTATGACAATGAATGGGGCTATTCCAACAGAGTGATTGATTTACTCGTGAAAATTTCTTCATAAGTAAAAATGGCCTCCCAAAAGAGGCCATTTTTTATGATTGCTGATCAATCAATCGTACTACATTCAAAGCTGCTTCGGTGACATTTGTTCCCGGACCGAAAATCGCCTTCACACCAGCTGCATAGAGTTCTTCATAATCTTTCGGTGGAATTACCCCGCCTGCTATCACAATGATATCTCCTGCACCTTGATGCTTAAGCGAATCAATCAATAGCGGGATGAGTGTCTTATGTCCCGCGGCTTGACTTGACACCCCGATTACGTGCACATCACTTTCAATGGCTTGTCTTGCGGCTTCTTCCGGTGTCTGAAAAAGTGGCCCTAGATCTACGTCGAATCCTGCATCAGCAAAACCTGTTGCAATTACGTGAGCACCGCGATCATGGCCATCTTGACCAAGTTTTGCTACCATTATGCGTGGTCTTCTTCCGTATTTCTTTTCAAAATCAATGATTTCATGTTGTACCATGGCAAATCCTTTATTGTCTTGATTATGCGAAGCATAGACTCCGCTGATCAATGATACTCGGGGCTCATATCTTCCAAACACTGTAGCCATCGCTTCTGATATCTCTCCGAGTGTAGCCCTATTACGTGCTGCAGCAACTGCGGCCTCAAGCAAATTCCCGGAAGAAGTTTCTGCAATATGTGTAATGGTTAAAAGTGATTGTTTTACAGCTTCGCTATCTCTTTGTTGTTTGAGCAGATTTAATTGTTTTACTTGTGCCTCCAAAACAGCCGTATTGTCGATGTCTAATACATCAACTTCTGTTTCTTGTTCAGGAACATATTTATTGACTCCAACAATTGTTTCTTTCTTCTGATCTATCAATGCTTGCCTTCTTGCTGCTGATTCCTCGATTCTACGCTTTGGTATACCTTGCTGAATTGCCATTGTCATGCCACCAAGTTGTTCGATTTCAGCCATGATCTTCTTTGCTTCTTGATATAATGATTCAGTAAGGGACTCAATATAATATGAACCACCAAGCGGATCGGCTACCTCCGTAATATGTGTTTCCTCCGCCAATATCAATTGCGTATTTCTGGCAATTCTTGCAGAAAAGTCCGTGGGTAGTCCAAGCGCTTCATCAAATGAATTGGTATGAAGAGATTGCGTACCTCCAAGAATGGCAGACATTGCCTCGATTGTTGTACGAATAACATTATTGTAAGGATCTTGGGCAGCAAGTGACCAACCAGAAGTCTGACAATGTGTTCGAAGCAATAAAGAACTGTTTTTTTGGGGATTGTACTTCTTTATTTCTTCCGCCCATAGTTTGCGTGCAGCACGCATCTTTGCTATTTCCATGAAGAAATTCATGCCGATACCCCAAAAGAATGAAAGTCTAGGGGCAAATTCATCTATATCCAATCCTCGATCCAATGCGCTCTTCACATATTCCAATCCATCTGCTATGGTGTAAGCTATTTCTTGCACCGCGCTTGCACCGGCTTCATGCATATGATAACCGCTAATGCTGATGCTATTGAATTTAGGCATATTCTTGCTTGTAAATTCTATGATGTCGGCGACTATTCGCATTGAGGAGTCAGGTGGATAGATAAATGTATTCCTCACCATGAATTCTTTGAGTATGTCATTTTGAATTGTACCCGACAATTCATTCATAGGAACACCTTGTTCTTCACCCGCAACGATAAACATTGCTAGAACAGGGATCACAGCACCATTCATCGTCATTGATACTGACATTGTTTGAAGTGGAATGTCTTCAAACAAGATTTTCATATCTTCTACGGAATCGATTGCAACTCCGGCCTTGCCAACATCTCCAACAACACGAGGATGATCTGAATCATATCCCCGATGTGTTGCCAGATCGAATGCAACAGAAAGACCTTTTTGGCCTGCAGCTAGGTTTCTTTTATAGAATGCATTTGATTCAGCGGCAGTTGAGAATCCAGCATATTGGCGAATAGTCCATGGTCTATTTGCATACATTGTTGCATATGGACCTCGCATATAAGGAAATAAACCGGGCATTTCTGCACCGGTCAAGTGCTCGGGAATATCTTGCGAAGAATAAATAGGCTTTATGACAATCTGTTCTGCAGAAAGCTTGTTAAGTGAGTCGGAGGATGCACCTTTCAATTCTTTTTCGGCTAATTGCTGCCATTGCTCAAATGATGATAAATCACTCACGAGATGTCTCCGGATCAAAAAGAGAAAGGATTATTGATATAACGTTTTGCTTCTTCATGAGATTGCTGTCTATCATCCCACTTCAAAACTTTCTTGTATTGTTCAATGGCCATGGATCGTTTACCTTGAGCATCATAGATATTGCCAATTTTCATATTCACTTTTATTGTGAATCCTGACACATCTTCATCAAGAAAACGTCCTGCCTCATCGCATTTGTAAAAATAGGTAAGAGCCGAATCTAATTGCTTTCTATTCATAAGGGCTAATCCAACATAATACAATCCTTCTCTTGCTGTTTGCTGATCATATCCAACATGTTTATTGATGCATCGATTGACAATGCTTCTCCATGTTTGTTCCAATTCGGTCCATTGCCCGAGCATTACTTGGCACCTACCAACATACCGATGGAAATATGGATTTTTAGGATAACGTGTATACAAATCCATTGCTACCGGCAAGGCCTCTAAAGGATTTTTCTCGAATTGATACCACACTTGAAGAAGTGACACTTTTGCTTCTGTGGCAGCATATCGTGCACCACGACCAGCAGCTTGCAATTGCATGATTCCAAGATTCTTATCACCTTTGGGAAGGAACATCATCACTGCCTTTAGAGCGGGATATTGTTCAGGAAGAGCTGAAGCATAGTAATTATACAGACCTGTACCAAGCATGATATCATGATTACCTGGAGCTAATTGCTGACATTGCTGTAAAATCTTAAATGCCACATGACCATCATCTGCTGCCTTTATCCAAGACTCTCGTCCTGCATAAAATCGTCCTCGAAACCCGAGAGCCCCACCTTTGAAAAATAATGCTGACAAATCTTTTGGATTTTCAATAAGCAATTCATCACAATGAACGATGACTTTAGCACATTTATTGAGAAATATTTCATCATTATTTTTCTTTCTTCTATCTGCTTGAATTCGCCACCATTCTACCATAGCATCTAAAAAATATCCTGCAGGATGCTTGGGATACATGTCGATTACTTTTCCGAACAAAGCTGATGCAGCATCGAACTCCATATTATAGATCATTGTGGCTCCCATCTGCACAAGGGAATCTGCATCAGAACGCATCATGATCCATTGTGATTTCATAGGAATACATTGTACAAAAAGCGCAAATACCACCATCGGCAGATAACGGTGGACCATCTTACTACACTTATTGTATATTATCATATGGTGAATCATACTGTTAAAATCATTATGAAGAGATAGTATATTCCATCCTAAAGATCCTTGCCTGTCTTTGTGGAGGGACGTCTATTGTTGATATGAAAATTCCCATTGCGATTAACGCCAATGTGCAGTAAGCCGTTCCCTCAATGCCATATGAACTCATTAACCATGGGGAAGGTATATCGTGAGAAAGATAAATTTTCATGAATGATTCAGATATTTCGAGTCCTGAGAGGGTCATACCGGTCATGAATAATGTACAATTCCAAGAAATATGCAAAACAATAGGTAACCAAAGTGAACGCATATGATATCGAGCAAAAGAAAAAAGCAAGCCGGCAAGGAATGTATTGATCATGGATAGAACATCAAAAGAAGGATTAGAAATATGCGCTGTTGCAAATATCGTAGAAAAGAGCAAAGCAGTTGGGGCAAAAGAGAAGCGATCTATACATGCCTGAAATATCATTCCACGAAATATCAGTTCTTCAATTATGGCATACATGATGATTGGTACTAATCCACTAAGAGGGAATGTTGAACAATACGATATGTGCGCCAAATCAAAGAAGGATAATACTATAATCAGGCCGACAATAGGCATCATGCCAAGAACAACAGCCAACATCATTTCCTGCAATGTCTTGGTGTCAAGAGGGAATCCAGCTGTATGGAAAGAACCACCGCGTGCATATTCAATGACAATCATCCCTGCAAAAAGGAACAATACTGTAAACAAACCTTGATTAGTTATAATATCATTGATTAAATAATCCAATAATATGCCAAATGATAGTAGCAAAACCATCAAAAGTATTCTGACAATCCATGAATTGTATATGTTTTTCTGGTTCATCGAATAACAGGAACAGTTATGACTTGATTGATACCAAAATTGTTTCTTACTCGGACATGGTATATTCCTGCAGAAAGCGAAGGTATAGGAATTGGTATCATATATTGTTTTTCATAAAGTGTGAATTGCATAATTTCTCCGGCAGCCCGACCAATATGATCAAATATTTCAACCGTAAAATCAAGGGGTGAGCCATGATTGAGCCTCTCTATGGTAACATAGAGATAGTTATCATTCGCTGGAATTGGATGTACCTCTGTTTTGAATAATACTTCACTTCCAACATCTATGGAATTGAATGAATCGGCATATGCAAGCACTCTTACATTTCTGATTGCAAATCCATTGAATTCAGCACCATCATCTGAAAGCATACCAAAACGAAAACGGACATTTGGTTTAAGCATGCCGGAAAGATCAGCCTTTTGAAATTCCCATTCCGGCATATTTCCTTGAAAACCAAAACCATTGCTCGGCTGTTTGGCTCCAGAGATACCGCTGCCTTTCACCATTCTTGATGTTCGAATAAAGTCCCAGGTTGCGCCTTTGTCCGTACTGACTTGGATGACACCAAAATCACCTATGGGCTCGATATTCCACTGCGTTTCCAATTGCAATATTGCGCGACGATATTCCGACAAGTCCAAATCTTTTGCATAAACAGCATAATTATCAATCTTTGGTTTATACATGAATCCAGGGCTATCTTCTAAATATGGAATGGAAGCTGTAGTATTCATATTCCAATTGTCCAAATCAAATGAAGTTTTGTCAGACTCTCTTACAAATAAGTCATATACAGTTGGTCTATACAATATAATTACGGCGGTATCTATTCTTGAAATACCATGCTGAACTCTTGAAATTAGAAAACGAGCAGGATCGCCATTTCTATAATTTTTTTGAACCCGAAATTGAATATTGTGAGATAGTCTTTCCCCGGAGTAAACACTATCGATGTTTATGACTGAATCAATTACAATTACATCATCTCTTAGTGAGGATATTCTGATTGTTCCTTTTTCTTTAAGATCTAGTCTTCCTATATTTTGCACATCAATGATCAAAGAACCAATAGATGCATCATTCATGGATATCGTGTCTATATTATTCTCGGCAAGACGTATGCATAGATTTGACCCAGAGCTCCACAAAGCTTGATAATTCATATGAAGGTTCTCTCTTGCATGAGGGAGAATTCTTGTTGGTGATGGCCAGAATCCATCTGTTATAGCTCCTACTTCAGGAGTGAATGCAAGTGCATTGTGTTCATGATATGCCCAATCATCTGAATTTCCTCTGGTGGTATATCCAACTGTCTCTAAATCACGTCCGGCAGAATATGCATTGAATCGAGTGGCATCCGCAGCAAAACCTCTGAAAGTAGATGAATCTTCTGTTTCACGACTCAGTGCAGCAAATGGATAAATCAATAAATTGCTGTATGTATGATAATTGAAAATGCAACCAAAGGCATATTTCCCACAAAGCGATTGCATTGCTTTAGTTTCAGGTTCAGAAAACGGAGCTGTACCACGATAGAGATCACTATTTGGGTCCGTCGATGAACCACCATTATTGGCATTCCAAAATGATTCAGGTCCATAGTTACGATTAAGATCCACACCAAATGTCTTTGCATCTATGATGCGTCTGTTCTTTCTCCATAATCCACCACCCTCAGGTTTTTGTGATTGATTAAAAGCATATCCATCAGGATTGAGGCAGGGCACAATTACAAGAGTACGTTCTGTCAATAAATATTTTGCTTCCTCATCACCTTCATTTGCTCTTTCCAACAAATCCCATAAAAAATAAAGTAAAGTGGTAACTCCACCTGGTTCTCGTGAATGATGCAATGCAGTCAGTAGTGTTGCTGGTTTTTTTAGGTCTTGTCGGGAGCCAAATGTCCACGCAATAATAGGTCTATTTTCATGAGTAATACCTATCGTATCCAATGAAATGAAATAGCCTTGGGAATATTGAACCAATCTGCTCATTTCTTTGTAGATTTCCTCTAACGTATAATACCCCCCCATACTTCCCGTAACGAAATTCTTTGGTGCAAGCGTAGATTCGGCTTGAAGTTGTTTGATGAATGCGGGATATTCTCTCTTGAGTCTTGATTCAAAGAATGATTCCATATCTGAATGTATTTCTTGATAGGGTATTGCATTCTTAGTCAATTGCGAAAGTGCATGTTTGCTTACAATACTTTCATAATATGTTCCATTCTTGTGTATGCCATGATCATCATCTAGGCCCATATTTTGCAATGCTTGAATATCTGGCGAGGTTGCTATGGGAATTCGAATCAAAGAATATGTGTTTTGCTGTTGAGCTTGTAGGCCCAAACAATCGAAAATAAAAGCAAAACCGAGGCAAATTGCCGGCAACAGGTAGTTTTGTGCAAAGCCCCGAAATTGTGTAGAAGTAGAAGTCATAGAAGAAGTATCTAATTGTTATGGTAATTACCACAAATTTACGGGTAATTACCGTAATTTTGTCTGGTTGAATCTGTTTTTTGAAACTATTGAGAATGATACATGAATACAATGACAAGTACAAATCCTGCTGATTATGACATACTCATTCGCCGTTATGATAATGGGGCCAATTATGCCAGTTATTGTCCTCAATTGGCGCATATGATAAAAGGATCTGCCCATGAAGAGGTGGAAAATGCAATGAAAGAGCATGTTTTACAGCATATTGCTGAACTCAAAGAAAAAAAGGATTGACGTTTGTCACAGGGTTCAACCACGGTTCATACTAGTCGCATTCAATCAATGCGATTTCATGTGATGGCTCATGAAGTGTTCTGGGGTCTCATAACCACACTGGTTCAGTTATGGATTGCATGGTTTGCTCCTGAACTATTATACTATTCAATCATTATCCAATTGTTGTTGATGATGATTGTGATGCACCCCTCGATGATTGGGATACAAAAAAATACTTTTGAACAAGCATTTCCTGCAACCTTGTTTCGAGGTTTTCTATTTGGTTTTTGCTATGGATTCCTCTATGATGATGTGCAAATATCAATTCTGCAATCAGTAAATATGCTCCTACCTTTGACTGCAAGCATATTTTTTTCAGCAGGTTATTTTGCAGAATTCATGAGAAGAAGAGGCTTCAGTGATTGGATCAATGTTATATGTTCCTCAATCATCATGTGTTCATTCATATTCATATTACTTTCGGAAATACCTAGCTTACGAGATATAATCTTACTCGCTAGTTCAATCACATTTGCCATAGCAATCAGATTGCAAAGCAAAAATGTATGGGATGCCATACTTGTGCTTTTATTTCTCCATATTATATCAAGTAATGCAGAAGCACTGTTTCATTTATTCACTTCTTTGTCATAATCATGTCACTCCTTCGCATTGATCTGATTGCAGCAGTACCTGATATTTTTGAGTCTCCGCTTGATTCAAGCATATTGAAACGAGCACAAGAAAAAGGATTGGTCTCGATACATGTGCATAATCTTCATGACTATGCGAAAGATACATATCGACATATTGATGACACACCTTTTGGGGGAGGAGCTGGAATGATACTTCAATGTGAACCGATTTTTGAGTGTATCGAGAAACTGATGAGTGAAAGAATGTATGATGACATTATCTATACAAGCCCTGATGGAGAGGTGTTCAATCAAGGCATAGCCAATGAATTGTCATTAAAGGGAAATATCATCATCCTTGCAGGACATTATAAAGGAATCGATCAACGTGTACGCGAACAATTGATCACACGCGAATTGTCAATAGGAGATGTAGTCCTAAGCGGTGGTGAATTACCTGCTCTCATGATCACCGATGCAATAGCTCGCCTTATTCCCGGCGTTCTTGGCGATGCAGAATCAGCTTTATCAGATGCATTCATGAATGATGGGTTATTGGATTGTCCACACTATACTCGTCCAGCTGTGTTTCGCGATATGGAAGTACCGGAAGTACTACGAAGCGGAAATCATGCATTGATTGAACAATGGCGCAAAAATCAGTCGATTGAAAAAACAAAAAAACTCAGACCAGATCTTTACAAACACTACACTAATAATCAATAAAAAAGCCCTCCAAATTGGAGGGCTTTTATGTTAGTCATCACTTGATGCATTGAAGTGGTATCATATGATGTGCATTTCCTACTTTCACCAGAGCGTATTGCAATCCAGACTGATCGCATTGAATTAACAAAGAGCCATTGGCTTTGGACATACCAACTAATCTTCCATCAATACTATACGTAGTTACTTCAATATCTTGTTGATTAGATGTAAGAAGTATACCGCCAGTAACGGTATTCATTACTATTCCGGATTTCAGTAAATCATCAGCAATACTGCTTGGTGATGAAATGGTTAGAGTAGAAGTTGGACCGAATGGACCATATCCCATTTCATGATATGCCTTAAGTCTCCAATAGTATGTTGCTCCAGCCTTTAAGTTACCGACAAAAACCGTTGTATCTCGCAAGACAGTATCTTGTTTGAATAAGGTTTTGAACTCATTGTCTTCTGACAATTCAAACCAGTAAAACAAACCTTTTGGGAGAAATGGATTATTCTTCAATTCCTCTGTATCCATATAATCTTTGCGCCAAATGAAACGAATATTTCTATTTGCAGTAGAAAATCCATTCACGGGTGCTACAGGAACAATACCTGCCGGAACTTGTACGGTATAGAAAATACCAGGCTCTGTAAATTCATTCCACAAATCACCATTGAATGATTTTACACGCCAATAATAAGTCATGTCATAATCAACCTTCAATTTCTTTGTGGTATCAATGATCGTTGAATCCTCGAATAAGATTTCTTCGAAATATTCATTTCCTGCCAATTGAACCCAATAGCGCACTGCGGTTGGGTCATTCTTTTTCCACGTCAAAGACAATGTATCTCTATAAATCGCCTCAAAATCCTTTGGATAAACGATTTCACAATCTTTTGGATAAATGCGTATTTGAAACATGAATGTTTCAGAAAAATCTCCCCAACCTGCCTGTGTTTTTGCACGAACTTTCCAATAATAATCTTTCGCATTCTTTAGAGATCCAAAGACTGCGCGAGAGGTATCGGCAGTTTCAATATCAAGAATGGGGGAATCGAACGCTTCATTGTCTGCAAGCACGAAATTGTACATTGTTGCACCCATGCTCTTATACCATGCAAAGCTGATATCTTTTGTTACTTCAGTCTGCTCATTGGGTGGAGTAATCAGCGATACCATTCCTGGAAGTGCCGAAGTGATATCTACTTTAACATTTTGTCCTTGCAATGAAACTGTCTTGGTCACAACGCCGCCAAGTCCGGGTCCCGTAGCAGTTACCGTTACTGAACCAGTAAGACCTGTAACGGGCACTGCATAGCCACCGGAAGTAGAAGTCACTGCAAAATTATTGCCTTTTGATAATTCGATTTTCACATTTGGGAGACCTTCACCCATATCATAAAAACCATTATTGTTGTTATCTTTATAAGCAACACCAGTGATATATCGATCATTTCTTGCACCAAAATTGTGAGTGATGATATATCTTCCAACTTGTGTTCCAGGATTATTATCTTCCAATACCCCAACACCAATTTCGGTGAATAATGTACCAGAATAATTCATGATATTCTGGCGATGCCCAAGAGAGATTTGATTTTCTTCACCCCAATCTATATTGAACCCAGCATGAGCATGCCACATGCTTTTTGCATACGAAAATACATTTTCACCTATACCGGTCCAGCCTGTATAATTTGCCAGATTGACTCTCTGCGTCATACTGCTTCCATTGGACCCTGAATGTCCTTGAAAATCATTTGTACGCATATCTGTTGAATGCCCGCGTGCACAATCAATCAAACGAGGATGAAAAGCCAGCGGAGGACGAGCAGGATATGAACTAAACTGTGTTTTGACTAGAGACTTGCTGATCTTAAAGAAAGAGATCGCTCCTTGCACATCTGCATCTGGATTATCAACCAATCGATTGCCTTCTGCATTTGGGTTGGCCCTTGCTCTATTGATCAATTCCAACGTATACTGTTCTTCTACGGTTGGATCACCATGACTATACTGCACCAGTACTTTTTGTGTCTTAGGAGTTTTATCGGTATTTGCAGTTATTTTCCTAGTCACAGTAGGTGGGTTCAATGCCGGAGCTTTGAATGTCTGTGCATGCATCACAATGTGCATGCACAAGCTGAAAAGCAAAATGCTCAGCATTGTGTGGACCTTATCATGTATAAAAGATCTAATCATGGTAAACTACCTTTATGTGTGTAAATTTGGATGTCGCTTTGCTGCTATATTTCAAAATTACAGATAGTTTTTACAATGACAAAACAGTTGCTCCAATTAAATGCTACATCCTTAACTACTTAATAATCAATGAGATTACTTCAATTATCACCTCAGTTCCCATTTCCTCTTACCGATGGAGGAAAAATAAGTATTGCCAATATGACAAGAGCATTGGTGGAACAGGGTAATGAGGTTGATGTATTCTGTCTTACAAAGCAGATACCTGAGTCTGAATTGATTATACAATATAAAGCATATACCGGTGCAGACATCCATTGTATACAGCATGATACGGGAAATTCATTGAGATCCATCATGTTATCATTGTTTGATGGCACCAATCCATTATATGTGCGGAAACATCGTAGCAAGCTGTTTGAAAAGGCGATCCTGCAGCATTTGCGACAAAACCAAATTGATGGAGTTTTGTGTGATCACAGTGCAATGGCTGAATATGGCGTACAGGTTTCTCGCTCATTTGACATTCCTGTGATAATGCGGATGCATAATA
>SXGQ01877311.1_pt1 | contig 12700 bp, 12 predicted proteins | sample 3178371 | NCBI WGS metagenome assembly SXGQ01 (sample SAMN11356859, study PRJNA531348) | freshwater metagenome | isolation source: freshwater sample F1-20 | place: China: Fuxian Lake, Yuxi | collected 2017-12-25
CCGCCGGCGACCTCACCGAACAGACCGGGCCGCAGCTCGGCCACGGGCTCAGCCCGTGGCTCCTGAACGGCCGCCGGACGAAGGAGGAGCGATGAAGCTGAGGTTCAACCCGTGGGACGTGGGCTGGCGCATCGGGGACGCGCACGAGCCGCGTGGCGGCGAGCTGTGGGTGCCGTGGGACCGCACCGCCGGAGTGATCGGCCCGCAGGGCTCCGGCAAGACCCTCGACCTGCTCACCCCGGCGCTGCTCAGTGCCCCCGGCGCTGCCCTGGTCACCCTGACGAAGGTCGAGGACCTGCTGCTGAGCCTCACCGAACGCTCCCGTGACGACCGGCCGTGCGTGGTGCTCGACCCGTTCGGGCTGGCCGAGGGCATCTGGGGCTATCGGGTCGACGAGCTGATCTGGGACCCGATCGCCGGCTGTGTGGACCCCAAGGTCGCCGAGCGTCGAGCCAAGGCCTTCACCGCCGGCACCGTCAAGGGTGCGATCACCGGCGGCACCGGCGACGATGCCGCCCGGTTCTACGCCGCGGAGTCGGCGAAGGTGCTGCAGGGCTACTTCCACGCCGCGGCCCTGACCGGCAAGACGCTCGAGGATGTCCTGCAGTGGGTCGCGAACCCAACCGCGGCCACCCAGCCGATGGAAATCCTGCGCCGCCACCCGCACGCCGAGCCGTTCTGGCACGGCCTGCTGCACGGGGCGCTCAACGGCGACGACCGCACCGCCGGCAATACGATCACCACGGTGCAGCAGGCGGTGTCGTTGTTCTTCCAAGCCGACATCCGCCGCCGCTGCGTGCCCAGCCATGGACACCCAGCGACCGACCTGGCCGACGTGATCCGTCGACGCGGCACCATCTACCTCCTGGGCCGCGAAGACCCCTACGCCTCGGCCAGCCCGCTGATGACCGCGGTGGCCGAGCACGTCTTGGACACTGGGCTGCTGCTGGCCAACAGCTCACCGTGGGGCGGCCGGCTGTGCCCGCCCCTGGTCTCGGTGCTCGACGAGCTGCCCTCGACCGCACCACTGCCGACCCTGCGCACCCGGATGGCCAACGAACGTGCGCTGGGACTGTCGTTCATCTGGGCCGCCCAGACCCGTCCCCAGTTGACCAGCATCTTCGGCGAGCACGAGGCCCGGGCCCTGCTCGGACTCACCAACACCCTGGTGATGTTCGGCGGATCCAAGGACGTCGCGTTCAATCAGGAAATCTCCGACCTGCTCGGAACAGTCCGCATCGGCCGCGTCACCCACACCACCGGCGGGTTCAACGGCGGCAGCCGCAACCTTTCCGGCGACGACATCCCCATCATGCGGCCCGAGGAGGTCCGCCAGCTCCCCGAGCGGCGGGCACTGGTGATCGCCGAGAACGGCAAGCCCATCATCGCCAAACTGCACCGCTGCGTGGAGGGCAAGGCTGGCGAGCGGCTCCTGGCCGACCAACGGGCGCTGCGCGCACGGTTCACCAGCGACCGCCGCATGGTCATCACCCCCGAGGCCCGGACGACCGCCGCCCTCGTCGAGGCGCGCCGCCTCGGCTTCGTCGACGACGAGACCGAACCCACCAGGAGTGATCTGTGACGACCGAACAGGCCCGACGGGCCGCACCCAGCCCGATGGTGTTCCCATTCCCCGTACCCGGGGAGCAGGTCCGGCTGGCTTACCGCGAGCTCCACATCGCCATCAACGGCACCGAGGAGCAGAAGAAGGCCTTGGGCAACCACGCCCTGCTGCCCCGGCCCTGGCAGCCGACCACGTGCCCCGACCCGAAGCTCCGACATCAGTTGTGGGAATGGTTCGAGGACGTCGTGATCTGGCTCAACCGCGAATACACCTGGGACGTCGCCGGGCTCATCCCCAGCTGCTGGCCACAGCACCCACACCTAGTCCACGAGATCGCGGTGCTGGCCGACCAACGCCGCCGCGCCGGTCTCGCGATGACCAGCGACGCGCTCGAGGAGTGGCACCGCTACTGCCTGCCCGCCTTCACCGACCGCATGCGCAACCGGCTACGGGCCCACTGCGACGACGAACACAAAAGCTGGCCCGCCAAGCCGCGACACAACGAGCACCTGAGCGATGCCAGCACCCAGCGGCGTGAGAACGCCTTCGCCCACGACGTCGACGTGCTGCCCGTCAACAGACGGGCCAGCGAGCAGCCCGAACCGGTCGGTCGACCGCGCCTGGTCGAGGTCGACTTAGACACCGGCGAGATCAAGGGCGACTCGCTCGGCTCGCAGCCGCGCACCCGAACCGAGAAGGGTCCCCGTGGCTGATGCGACATTCGCTGCGAAGTGACCAGGTTCGCTGACGTGCCGAACCCCGACATGGCGACCGGGATCGAAGTGATGGGGAGCGAGATGGCGGTCGATGAAGCCCAAGACGCGTTCAACGGGGCCTGGATCGCTTGCGGCAACGTCATCGACACCATGCCTGCTGTGGTGGGCGACGAATATCAAAGCAGCTGGGACGACATCGGCATCAACCTCGCCATGATTTTTCATGTAGACGAAGGACTCAACGCCTTGGAGCCGACGCGGCGGCGCTCCTCCGCGACCCGCGCGCGCACCTGCAGCTCGAGTAGGTCCAGCCGGAACCACCGTCGCCCGTCGTGCACCGTGTAGGGCACCTGACCACGCGCGCAACGACCCTGCAGCGCGATCGTCGTGCATCCCAGGACCGCCGCGGCCGCTGGCGCTCGCAACCACTCGTGCTGCCCGTCAGGAGGCTGCGCACTCCGCGGTGGCGCCGTACGCCGGTCCTCACGCTCTGCGGCGGCCGCTCTGCGAGCGGCCGCGAGCTCAAGCACGTCCGCACGCGACAGCGACGGCTGCGGGCCGCGCGAGGTGAGGTCGCCTCGGCGCAGCATCTTCGGGATCAGGCTCGGGTGCACGCCCAGCAGGCGCGCGGCCTCGCGCTGCGTAATCCACCCCGACTCGGACACAGCGGCAGGCTAACCCGAACCACCTTCACCCAGTTGGAGGAGATCTCCTCGAACGCCTGCGGCGTCAGGACGGCCATGACACGGTGGCCCCGTCAGCATCACCACCACCGGGGGAACTCATGATCAAGCACATCGTCAGGGCCCTCGCCCTGCTCGTGGCCATCGCCGGCCTCGCCACCTTCACCCAGCCCGCCCAGGCCTTCTACGATCGCGACTGCGGCGACTTCGCCACCCAGTCGGCCGCCCAGACCTTCTTCAACAACGCTGGCGGCGGCGACCCCCACGGCCTCGACGCCGACGGCGACGGCCGCGCCTGCGACAGCCTCCCCTGCCCCTGCGGCGTCCGCAACAACCCCAACCCGAACCCCGGCAACACCAACCCGAACCCCGGGCCCAAGCTCTACCGCGAGACTGGCAACGTCGTGAAGGTCATCGACGGCGACACCCTCCGCGTCCGCCTCAAGAGCGGCCCCGTCGTCGACGTCCGCATGCTCGGCATCAACACCCCCGAGCGCGGACGCTGCGGCGCAGGCGACGCCACCGCCAACCTCCGCAAGCTCGCGCCCGTCCGGTCGACCGTCGACATGGTCTCCGACCGCAGCCAGGCCGCCAAGGACCGATACGGCCGCCTGCTCCGCTACGTCGCCAAGCGCGGCGGCTACAAGGACCTCTCCTATCGGCAGGCCTTCAACGGCTACACCAAGCGCTATGTCTTCGGCGGCAAGCCCGTCGCCCGCGACGGCCAGTACGTCCGCGCGATCACGCAGGCACGCAACAACGACCGGGGGCTGTGGAACAGCTGCTGGTGACTCGCCGTGAGAGGCCCCCGACCTGCTGACCAAGTCGGGGGCTCTCCTGTGCGCGGGACCGGCAGGCTTCGAAGCGACCCGTCGCGCCGCCGCAACCGTCGAAGCCCGTCAAGCCGGGATTGATGGCGCCTAAGTGGGAGAAGGGACTGCCATGCATGCCCACACGACCGACGGTTTCGACTACCCCGACGTCGTTGCGTCGTTGCGTCGTTGTTATGACGACGACAGCTCTGCCAGCCGTTCCCGCACGCCGGGCGCCGACGCGTCCTCCGCCAACACGCGCTCGAGATCCTTCTTCGCCATGGCGAACTTGTTCTCCGCAACGTAGGTCTCCGCCCTTTCGATGAGGGCCTTGTGTCGAATGGCGGAGTCGCGCGTCGTCGACCTGAGCGCTTCTCGAGCCGCGACGAAGTGGCCCTGTTCGCGGAGCGCGGCGCGCCCCCGTGGCATTTCCGATCGTGCGCGCGTTGCTCCAGGCCGCCGCCGGGCGCCGACAGGCGGCGAATGGGTCACATTCGCGCCTGTACGCAAGCGACCGCGTTGCTACGCCTCAGGGAGTTCCCCGGTGTCTACGACGTGCTGGGCGACGTGAACGACCTTCAGGTTCGAGTGGGACGACACGCGCTTCAGGACCTCGAATGCGCGGTCGGAGGACAAGTTGAACCGTTCGCGCAGCATTCCGGTGGCCTCGCCGATGACTTGGCGGCTGCGCATCGCCTGGTGGAGCTGATCGCGGTCGGTGGTGCGGGCCAGGCTGACGGCGGCGTGCGCTGCCACGGCTAGGCCGTCGACGACGTCGTCCTGGTCGAACGAGTCGGGCTTCTTCGAGTACAGCGTCAACGCTGCGAGCTGTTCGCCGTCGGTGAAGAGATGAAAGCTCAGCGAGGAGCGGATATCGAACTTCTCACTGATCGCCGGTCCCCAGACTGGCCAGCGACGGTCGGAGGCAACGTTGCCCACTCGGATCACGTCGGTGCCTCGCAGCTCCCTGAGACACGGGCCTTCGCCCAGCTGGTGCTGCATCAGGTCGATGTGTCGCAGGTCGTCATGTGTGGCCGCCGGCGTGTCGACGCCGCCGGGCGTGAACACCGATAGGCCGGCCAGGTCGGCGTTGCTGACCAGCCCGCGAGCCGTCTGCACCGCACGCTCCAGCGCGTTGTCGGTGTCGGCGTCTTCTGCGGTGCTCCGTGCCGCGTCGGCCAGCTGCCTGTTGAACTCGAAGCGGTCCACTCACGACCTCCCTTCCCGCCCCGTGGACGAGCGTAGAAGGTTTGGACAATGTTGCCTAGAGATTGGGTGAGGCGGCTCGAGCGCCGGAGGTCCTTAACCGCGACCCGGCCGTCAGCCACCCCTAGCAACCGCCCAAGGCGACTGGTGGGACTCAGCGCACCGGAACTGCGTCCTTGCCAGACGCCGGCATAGTCAATGACGGCCCACGTACGTGATGCCCACGACGCGCGCCGTTGTGGCTTCCATCCCCATGCCGTCCCTGGCGGCTACTGCGCGAAGTCGCGAGAGCGGGATGGAAAGTCTGCGCGGGGGGCATCGCCGAGAGCTCTTCTCCGGGTTGTGGTCAAAGGCGGCTACTAGACGATTCCCCTAGGACCGGCGTCTGGCCAGACTCGGTTCAGGTGATCGGCGGGCAGCTCTCCATGCGGCTGCCCACCAGCTCGATCGGTGTGGCTCACTATCGGTCTGCAGCCCGTCGGTCACCGTGACGAGGCGTGGCTCAAGAAGGGACTGCCCAGCTCGTAGTAGCAATGCCCACCTCGCCGACCTAACCGGACGAGCACAGGCGGGAGCAGCACATGGTTCAGCGAGCAGAGCAGGTCATCATCGGGGTCGATCCCCACAAGCTGTCGGCCACGATCGAGGTCGTCGACCAGCACGAGCAGATGCTTGGGTCTGGCAGGTTCACCACCGACCGTGCCGGCTACACCGCGATGCGCAGCTACGCGAAGACCTGGCCGGACCGGGTCTGGGCCGTCGAAGGGGCCAACGGCGCTGGACGCCCGCTCGCACAACGACTCCTCGAAGACGGCGAAAGCGTGGTGGATGTTCCGGCGAAGCTGTCTGCTCGGGTGCGTCTCTTCGACACCGGTCACAACCGCAAGACCGACGCCCACGACGCCCACGCGGTCGCGGCCGTCGCGGTGCGCACCAAGAACCTGCGAGTGCTGCAGCTCGACGGCGAGCTCGAAGCACTGCGAATGCTTACCGACCGCCGCGAAGCGCTCACCCGGCGGCGGGTCCAGACCGTCGACCGACTCCAGGCCCTGCTCGCAGAACTCCTGCCAGGACAGGCGAAACGCGACCTCACCACCGGCCAGGCCAAGACCATGCTCGCCTCTGTACGGCCTCGCGACGTCGCCGGGAAGACCCGACGCCGCATCGCCGCCGAGGAACTTGCGGAGCTGATCGCGGTCGAGGCCAAGATCAAGACGTCGACCGCCGAGCTGAAGGCCATCGTCCTGGCCCGCGGCTCACGGCTGATGGACCTGCACGGCGTCGGCCCCGTCGTCGCCGCACGGACTCTGGCCGATGTCGGTGACGTGACCCGCTTCGCTGACCGCAACCGGTTCGCGTCCTGGACCGGCACCGCCCCCCTGGACGCCTCGTCGGGCGAACAGAACCGCCACCGTCTCTCCCGCGCTGGGAACCGGCGGATGAACCACATGATCCACATCGCCGCGATGAGCCAGATCCGACTCGACACCGACGGCCGGGTCTACTACCGACGCAAGCGAGCCGAGGGCAAGAAGTCCCTCGAAGCGATCCGATGCCTCAAGCGCAGGATCTCCGATGCGATCTACCGCCAGCTGGTCGAGGACGCGCAACGCGCCGTCGAGGACGTTGGCACGGGTCCGGGAGGGCACTGCGGGGCGACTCTTCAATCCAGCGCGGTCGACCTGCACCCGCACATCGACACTTCGGATCAGCCACTTCCCGGACCCGCGAATCAGACGCTACGCCCGACACCGCCAACCCGGAAGAGGTCACTCGAGACCACCGGTTGACAACAGAAGGGAGCCAGTAAGACGCGCTCATCGCGGCAGATCTGGGCGCTATCAGCCGGCGGAGCCAGAGCGCGGCGTTCACGGCAAGCCTGACCGTGAACGACGCGCGTGCCGGTGCCGGTTCAGGGCCGGTTGTCGTGTCTGGAGCCTCAGAGGGTGGGTGCGGTTGACAGCTTGTCGAGGCGGACGATGGCGGCTCGGTAAAGCGTCCAGGCGAGCAGGTAGGCGTTGGCCACGCTGACGAGGTCGGCGACGACGTTCGCCTCGGTGAGGCCGTCAGGGCCGCGAACGCCCCACGAGGTGGACTGCCCCATCAGGGGCCAGCCGAGGGCGTGCGCATCTCCGCCGAGACGCCGCCACTCGCGTACGGCTTCGCGGACCAACGATGCTTCGGAGTAGACCTGCTCGGCGGCCTCCTTGACGATGTTCGTCGCGTTCAGGGTGAACCTCTGCTCGCGCAGTTCCTTGACGGTCTCGAGGTCGTCGTCGAGCCGCTTGAGCTGCTTCCCGGACCTCGCGGCGTCGTCGATGCTGAGCAGGTCGGGAGTGACCTCGTGCTGCCACTGGATCCGCTTGCCGAGCCACTCCTGCGTGGTCGCGAGACCGCGTTCGCGCCGCACGGACGGGTCGTCGGGGGCAAGGAGCCACAGGGCTTGCGCAGCCCCGAGCAGCGACCCGCGCAGCACAGAGTAGGTCGCGGTCGGGAACGAGCGCTCTTGGTCGATCGTTAGACGAACCAGGTCGAAGTGGTCCCACGCGCACACCAGGCACTGGCGGGCGTGCGAGGACAGCGGACTAGTTGGCCAGGTCCGGTCGTCGTCGGCGAGCTCGCTACCGGCCGGCGGTGGCGCGGCGGTCTTCCAACGGCCACGGTCGTCTTCGAGCTGGTCGAAGGTGGAGCGGATCTTATTGAGGGCGTCGTTCTCATCGGTCACGGGACGGAGGCTAGGGCCGGCCACAGACAGAGTGTCCGGTAGCGAGCCACGCCTCACCCCGAACCCGCCCGTTTGCTGGCGATCGACACCGGCTGACGCACCATCCGGTCGAGCTGATCTCGGCAGTTCCGGACGTCCCCGGCAGGCGGCGGAGTGACGCAAACTATTGATCGGTCTCGCCTTGAACCTGTTCACGTACCTTCATCCTGTGGCGAAACACATCAGGGAGTTCGACGGCTGGTTGGACAAGTACGACTGGCCGCGCGTTACATGTCCGACCTGCGGCGACGGCAGCCTTGCGTTCGACGAGTCGAAGATGACGACGCTCACTGACGTCGCAGGAACCGAGATGGTCGATCTGCACCACAAGAACTTGGGTCCGCCAGAGGAGTTGGAAGGTACGTTCCACGGCCACCTTCAGTGCGACAACAGCAGCTGCGCCGAGACCGTCACCGTCGCTGGAAACTGGCAGCTCGTCATCAATGATGGCTCGGACCCGGCAAAGGGCCAGTTCGGCGACATCTACCAGGTGCAATACGTGAACCCGCCCGTGCGGCTCATGACACTCCCTGCCAGCACGCCGGCGAAGGTTCGAGACGGCGTGGACAGTGCCTCGAGAATCATCTGGGCCAGCCCGAGCGCCGCAGCCAACCGGCTGCGCTACGCCGCCGAGGAACTTCTCACTCATGAGGGCGTCGCACCCAAGACCCCGTCCGGTGGCTTCCGCCCCCTCGGCAAGCGCATTGAAGAGTACGAGGCGACCGAGCCGGACCTGGCGAAAGCCTTAAAGGCGATCAGCTACATCGGCAACGAGGGCAGCCACGACGAGTTGCTGTCGGCCAGCCAGGTGCTCGAGGGCGTCATCATCCTCGACCACGTGATTACAGCGCTGTACGACGACAGCACGGCCGCGCTGCAGGCCAAGATCAAGGCCATCAACGACGCCAAGGGCGTCCTGAACGTCAAGCCGTAGGCGATGTTGACAGCCGTGGTTCCGGCCTCAATGTTCGGGTCGATGCTCCTCGACCAGGTCCAACATCTGTGTACTACCGGATCTGCGTGCCCGCTCGGGCCAGTCGACGGCACCTGTCGACTCATGGCGATAGCGACCCATATCGGCATGTCCGAATGTTCGAGCTACGCCGTCAGGCGGCGCAATGTCGCGCCCGGGAGGGTACGCGGCGCAGTGACGCCGCCTCTTGGCCTGACTACGAAAATGATGGGACCGTTCGGGACCTCGCCGAGCGAGTGGCAGTCGATGCGAGTTGGCAGCCGGACCGGGTTAGCTAGCGACGACGATGGCGTTGAACGACGACAGGGGATGCCACTTGGGGACGGTCGACTCTAGGGTGCCGTCGGGTAGAAGAACGTGGTGTGCTGCCCCAGGGAAAGCGTCGAAGTCGATGGGCTGGGCCGCGTGGGGATTGTGATAGACGTTCATGCCGGTCGCCCAGGTCTCTTCGTACCCTTCGGTGACTTCGAACCGGAACTCCAAGGGCACGAGGGCGTCAGGGTCGGGGTTCGCGACAAGGCCGATGTGGAACAGGTGGACATTCGGCAATCCGAAGCCGGCGCTGACGCCCATTCGGTTGAACTTCGACAGGGTGCCGCTGCCGTTGTGGATGACCGCGCTGATGTGTTCAGAGTTGGGTAGCGTGAAAAAGTTTGATGGCACGACCTTCGTTCCCCACTCGTGGGTGCTGATAGTGCGGGGCTCAACGGCGACAGTGCCGTCGGCTTGCGTGACGGCATCGTGATAAACCCCGTAGAGGTAGATCGGGAGGGATGAGCCGGACCAACTCATGGAAAGAGGCTCATGGAAGTCTTGGATGGCAAATACGAGGGGGAGCCCGGAGACGTGCTCGCGTTCCCAGTACCTCTTGTTCAACTTCGTGGTTAGCGGTCCTGCGTAGCGGATCGGCATGTAGTGCCGGGCGTAGTTGATCTGTTGCTCTTCGGTCTCCGTCGGCGGTTCAGGTTCGAGTTGACCGTCAATCACTCGTGGGTTCACGGTGGTTGCTTCGAGGGCAATGGGCCCGCCGGATCCGAGGGCGACGAAGTCGGGCATTGGGGCGGTTCGGTCGAGTACGTACCCAGATTCGGTCAAGGTCGCGAACAGGTAGACCTCCCACATGCGTGGATCGAATCCTGTGGTCTGAAACTGCTCGACGAAGTTGCCGTCGACGTCGTCGTACCAGCGCATCATGTGTTCGATCACGGTGCGCGCAGCAGCCCAGCCTCGGTTCTGGGTGAGTTGAACAAAACCGGGGTGGAGCCGCGCTTCGGGCACGAGTGGCGCGAAGAAGTCGATCGGCCGCTCCTCGTCGCCTTGGACGCGCTCGTCCTCCAGAACTGGAAGGAGACCGGCGATGGTGTCCGCAAGTTCGGCGACGGCACCCTGCGCGGACTCGTGGAAAGACGTGCACCGGATTCCGCGGTAGCGGTGCGCGAGATCCGGCGCAAGAACGATGGCCGAGTATTCGCCGTCGCCGTCGAAGATCAGCACCGCGATTACCGGCGTCCCCTGAGCTTCGAACCACGCGACCTCGGTGCCGATAGTCGCCATGAGTGGAGAGCGCGCGTAGGACGCGAGCACGTCGAACCGCAGTTTCGAGATGGCCGAGATGACTAGCACGGCTCAACCGTGACAGTTGTCCCTCGCGTGGGCAATGCAGTTCCGGCACGGAGCGTCTTGCTGGTGAGCGAGTGATCGGACGTCGTACCCGGGGACCTCTTAGTCGCTCCAATGCCCACCGGTACATCTTGTCAATCGCAAGGTTCGCGCGCGGCGAGCCACCACTCGAGGTCGGGGTCGTCGTTGGGCGGCCGGAAGGTGGCTTGCGTCTCAACACGGCGTATCGCGTTTGAGACTTCCTTGTCCTCTAGGCCCATCGAACTGGTGAGTGCCCTTAGTACTTTTGCGGTCCCCCGAACGCGCGCCTTCGGTGCATCGGATGCTGCCAATTTGCGGGCCACGCGGTCGTCGGTTACGACCTCGACCTCTCGGTGGTGCGAGATGGACAGTGACGCCGCCTCACCGTCGCCGAGTCGCTTCGCGAGCCGGATGTAGAGCTCAAGTTCGGGACTCCCATCGAGACGCACCGTTTTGATGACCCCGACGTCGATCGGGATCTTGACGCGCTGTCCGTCGACTTCTTGGTGCAGGAAGAGCGCTTCGGCCGCAGCCTGCTCGACGATGCGGACCGGTCGCCCCAGAGTTGACTCAAGGGTCCCAAGCGGGAACGCGGCGGCGAGATTGATACATGCGCAGGCGTCGAGCAACAGCGGAGACTCAGTCACTGGGCTCGGTTCCAGGTTCCGGCTCCCAGAGCCACCGCTGCGTTTCGCCCTCGTGGGCAACGTCCTGACTTCCTGCCAGGCGCTGTACGACGTCGCGGGCGGCGACTCGATCAAGGCGCAGAAGGCGGGCGAGACGTCCCTCCGAGAGTCGGCCCTCCAAGTAGGCCTCGACAGCGAGGTACTGGGTTCGCTTCGGCACAGTGTCTTCATCGCGCGAAGGCATCGCTATGCCAAGTGAGTGTCGGGCTTCTTGGACCTTGAGGCCGCGCTGCACGAGGCTGTTCCACCAGCCGCCGGCCAGCAACCCGAGGTCCTCAAGTCGAAGGGCGATCGCCTGGGCGGAGACTTCGTACGCGGCGCCGAGCTGCAGTACGTCGACGGCGGTCACCGTGCCCCCACGTTGCCGTCTTGCCTGTTGGAAGCGCCGGGTGAGCCCGTCCTTTGGCATGAGAAAGGCGGCCGCAAACGCCTCAGCGGTTTGCTCCTCCCTTGATCTGCTGGGCGTCACGCTGGTCACCTCGGCCGAGTAGCGGTGCAGCAGAAAGTGGCCGTATTCGTGCGCGAGCGTCCAGCGTTGGCGCTCGAACGGGTGCCGCGCGTTGATGCCGATACAACCGCCGACCGGCTCCACGACGGCGAACAACCCCGCGACTGGGGACGGCATCGCAAACGAGAACACTTTGAGGCCGACATCGGTCTCGAGCATCTGGCGTAGGTTCGACGCCGGGCCATCGCCGAGTCCGAGACGCTTACGTTCCTCTTCCGCAGCCAACGTGGCGGCGGCATCGGGCGATAGGCCGGTGACGTCGTACTCGTCGGGCCAGCGGCGGTGAGTGATCAGCCCCTCACTGATTTCAAGTTCGTAAACATCGTCGGCGAGGCGTTGCAGCTCGTCGACGGCTGCCTGGGTCTCGAGCGTGTCTTGCTTAGTGGCCCGGAAGCGAGCCGTCAGCGCTTCGACGGGAGGCGTATCTCGGACGAGTTCGTGCACGTCCCGTCCGTAGAGGCGCGCAAACTCAACGAGCTCCTCTGGAGTCGGCGTGCGTTTGCCTTGCTCGACTGCGATGAGAGTTGGTCGGCTAACGCCGATGCCGGCGGCAGCGTCGACTTGCGACATGCCCCGGGCACGTCGCGCCTCGCGGAGCCGTGCACCCAAGACTGGGAGCGGAACGTCACTGGCGATCGTCACGGGACCAGCACCACATTGTCTAGGGGGTCCCGCTGGTCCAGCGGGGGCAGGAAGCGAGGGACGATGGGGTCCGGGTAGTTCCGCCACTCTTCGACGTAGGTCGCTAGGAGCTCACGCAAGGCGTCATGCGGAAGCTCGGTGTCGAGAACATGCCGTAGGTCGGGAAACTGGCGCAGCAGAGCGTTGTCATCGTTCGAGCGAAGCACGTCGTCGAACGTAGCGGCCTGCCACAGGGCCTCAGGCAAGCGCCACCGCTCCTCTCGGCGCTTCGAGTCGATGAGATAGGGGAGCTCGTCCCACTCGGTTCGGTTCGCCGCATGGAAAGAAACGCGCCGCAGCAGGCACGAGGTGCAATGCCCGCAACGCTTCTGCAACGCACCCCGCCCAGCCGCGGCGTTGTCGCACGACTGGCTGTGCCCGCAGGCCTCCCGTGCTTCGGGCGGTAGGGCGCGCACCATCTGCCCCTTGGTCGACCCAAGGAACGGGTTCTCAATTGCGAACTCCG
>SXGQ01728885.1_pt1 | contig 12699 bp, 10 predicted proteins | sample 3178371 | NCBI WGS metagenome assembly SXGQ01 (sample SAMN11356859, study PRJNA531348) | freshwater metagenome | isolation source: freshwater sample F1-20 | place: China: Fuxian Lake, Yuxi | collected 2017-12-25
CTCACCTCACCCCACCGCCGGGAAAACTTGCAACCTCCGCCCGTTTCGCTAGCCTCCCGCCCTTGTGAAGTCCCCCGCATCACATCGATCACTCATCCCCTGGCTCTCCACCGCGCTCTGCCTCATCCTCTGCGCCTGCGATAGCCCACAAAAACGCGCACTCCGCGAACTCAACGACGCCGGCATCCCCATCTCAGCCCGCTCCCTCGTCAACACCGTCACCCAGCGCGACGCCAACAACACCACCCGCCTCATCACCGCCGGCGTCCACCTCGAACAACGCGACTCCTCCGGCCGCACACCCCTCCGCATCGCCGTCGAAAATGGCGACCACCGCATCGCCACCGCACTCCTCTCCGCCAAAGCAAACGTCAACGCCACCACCCCGGACAACGTCAGCCCCCTCGGTATCGCCGTCTTCCAAAACGAAACCGCCCTCGTCGAAAAACTCCTCGCCGCCGGTGCCCGCATCGACAGCCTCATGCCCGACGGCGAAAAAGTCCTCCCCTGGGCCATCCGCGAAGGCCGCCTCGTCTTCGTTCGCGCCATGATGCGCGCCGGCGCAGACCCACACCTCACCGACCAAGCAGGCAACCCACTCCTCCACATCGCCATGAACTGCGGCCGCCGCGATGTCGTCGAATCCCTCCTCGAACTCGGCGCAGACCCCGGTGCCACCAACCCCGCCGGAGAAACCACCCTCCACCTCGCCCTCCGCCACGGCTGGCTCGACATCCTCCCCCGCCTCACCGCAGCCGGCGCCGACCCCAACCACCCCGGCCCCTCCGGCAAAATGCCCCTCGAACAAGCCCTCGAAGCCCGCGACGCCACCCTCCTCGACTTCCTACTCCGCGCCCACGCAGACCCCAACCACCGCAACCCCGCCGGCATCGCCCCACTCCACACCGCCATCGAATCCCGCTGGTTCGAGGGCCTCGCCGTCCTCGCCAAAAACCAGGCCGACTTCAGCATGCCCGACGCCGACGGCATCACCCCGCTCGAACGCGTCTTCGCCGATGGCGACCGCCCCATGCTCGAATTCCTCCTCGAAAACAAAGCCAAACCCGGCTCCGGCGGCTGGTCCCCATGGCTCTCCCGCGCCTTCGAAAGAAACGACACGGGCCTCGCCCTCCTCCTCCTCTCACACGGAGCCACCCCCGCCATCCGCCACCAAAACGGACAACTCCTCCTCGAAATCGCCGCCTCACACGGCCTCGGCGACTGGGTCAAACTCCTCCTCGACTTCGGCTCCCCCACCGGCCGCGCCCTCCACCTCGCCGCCGCACGTGGCGACACCCGCACCCTCGAACTCCTCCTCGCCTGCGGCGTCTCACCCAACCACATCCCCACCCCCTGGAACGATCACCCACTCGCCGTCGCCATCCGCAACCGCCACGACCACGCCGCCTGCCTCCTCATCCACCACGGCGCAAACATCGACCTCAAACTCCCCGAAGGCCAACTCCCACTCCACCTCGCCATCGCCACCGGCTGCCACCGCACCGTCAAACACCTCCTCGATTCCGGTGCCGACCCCAACGCCCCACTCACCATCCCCGCCCGCGACGCCTTCATCAAAAACGTCCGCCCCGGCATCATGCGCTGGGCCCTCAAATCCGACCGCAACATCACACCCCTCATGCTCGCCGCAGACTCCGGCGTCCACCAATCCGCATCACACCTCATCAAAGCCGGCGCGAAAACCTCCGTCTGGACCCGCTCCTCACGCCTCTGGCCCGTCAACTTCGCCTCCCGCCGCAGTGACGTCAAAATGATGCGCGTCATCCTCGGACAAGACGCCGAAACCGAAGAACGCCACATCGTCGTCTCCCTCTCCGAACAACGCGCACGCGTCTTCGACCAATCCGGAAACGAAATCTTCTCCACCAAAGTCTCCACCGGCCGCCGCGGCTACGCCACCCGCACCGGAGAATTCGTCATCACCAACAAACACCGCAGCTGGACCTCCACCATCTACCACTCCAGCATGCCCTACTTCCAACGCCTCAGCTGCTCAGACTTCGGCCTCCACCAAGGCGTCGTCCCCGGCTACCCCGCCTCCCACGGCTGCATCCGCGTCCCCGCAGGCAACGCCGCCAAACTCTTTGCCCTAACAGAAACCGGCGACCGCGTCCGCATCGAACCCTGATCCTCCCGATCAGCCCATGAAACTCCCGCCCCGGCTCTGGAAACTCCTCCACGCCCCCGCCTTCAAACGCCTCCTCATCGCATCCCCCTTCCTCGCCCTCATCTCCCTCCTCCTCTTCTACGCCATCGTCAACACCTGGGGCACCCACAAACTCAACCAAATCCGCGCCAACCTCCAGCATCGCGGCTACGCCCTCACCTTCCAGGAACTCATCCACCCCCCACCCACCTCAGGCATCGACCTTAAGGTCGCCTTCGACACGAATGGTTTCGCCTATCCCTATCTACATCAATCCTTGGAAGATCTAACCTTAGACAGATCTGATTGGGAAGACTCACATGGAAATCCAGAAACCGGTCATCCGCCCGACCTCAAACGCCTCGTCAATTCTGCATCAGAAAAGCCGTCATCACTTGCACGGAGATATCTGGATCGCCTGAACACACCGACCGCCCCCTTCGAGGACTTGGCCTCCGCGCTGCACAAAAGCACCCACCTCTCCCATACCATCACCGCTCACAGCGGCTCAAAATTTCTCGAAATCAATAGCAACTCACACACGGTAGCCCAACTGCTACCCTTCTACCACGAGCAAGCCCGCCTTCACGCCACCGCCGGTGACGCCGATGCCGCACTCCGCTCCCTCGAAACACCCCTCCGCTTCATCGATCTCCAAGCAACCCGCGCACCAACAATCTTCTCAGATCTCCAAATCATCAAAATCCAAGCCAGCCACACGCTCGCCATCTGGGACCTGGCCTCCCTCCCGGCCACCAAAGACAAACACCTCGCACTCTTCGCATCCCAGTTGGAATCCTTTTCTAACACCCCGCTCTTCATCGATGCATTTGCCACCGAAATGGTCCAATTCTCCGGGTCTCAGTATCACTTCGGCGATTTCACCGTCATATCACCGAAACATTACAAATGGACCTTCGACTGGCGAAACCCAAACAACTGGCTCCCCTCCCTCGGCGCGAATCTATGGCAAATCAAACCCGCAGGCTTCGTCCGCTCGGAAATCGCAGACACCCTCCAACTCATCGACAAGGTTTTCCTCCATCACCCGGATGGATCGCCGCGAAAAAACTGGCCCCACGAAGAAGCCCATGCCCTCAAGCAAAAAGCCGACGCGGCCAAATCCATCAAAACCACCGTCGGCATTGATTACCGCATCGATGACATGTTCCTCACCCAATACGCCAATCTCATCCCACCTCTCCTCACCCACCAAACCGAAATCCGCCTCGCCATCATCGCCATCGCCATCGAACGCCACCGCAGCGCCACCGGAAATCTCCCCCAATCCCTCACCGACCTCACCCCCACCTATCTCCAAAGCATCCCCGCAAACCTCCTCTCCGATCAACCCTTCCACATCCGCCCCGCCCCCTCCTCCCCCCACCAAATGCAAATCATCGCCCCCGGCCCCACCCCGGACACAGACCTCATCTGGCACTCCCCCCAACCCAATTAACAAAACCTCAAATAGCCCTCTCCCACCCACCACCATCAACTCCCCAACTCTTCGACCTTCGACCTTCGACCTTTAGACCTTTAGACTTTTAACCCCAATCCCAACCTCAACCCTCCAAATCCATGACCGCAGAACGTTTCGAAGACCTGAGGATCTGGCAAACCGCCCGAATTCAAGCAAATCGAATCTACGACGCTTTCGGCCCGGACTCCAACTCCGCCCGTGACTTCGGATTCAGCGACCAAATCCAACGTTGTGGTGTCTCAGTCATGAACAACATCGCAGAAGGATTCGAGCGCAAGACCGACCAGGACTTCGCCAGATTTCTCGACATCTCCAAAGGCTCCAACGGCGAAGTCCGCAGCTTGCTATACTTGGCGGAAGATCGAAATCACCTTCCGTCCGACATCGCCCAAGAAATGAGAGATTTCAGCGAAAATCTCAGCCGCGGCATCGAGTCCCTCTCCAAACACCTCCGCAAATAATTTTCCTTCGACCTTCGACCTTCGACCTTCGACTTTCCGACTTTCCGACTTTCAGACCCGCAACAAATCTTCCCAAATCCGGCCAATTCTCTTGACAATCAACCCGGATGATCAATCCTTCGCGCAACTTAAACGAAGGAGGACTGGTGGAAAGCGACTTACTGCACACGGAAAAAATTTTGGCGGATCGGAAGACATTCTATCTCGATCTCAAACAGAACTCACGCGGCATGGTCGTGAAGATCACTGAAGATGTCGGCGGAAATCGCGACACCATCATGGTCCCGGCCGAAATCCTCGGTGACTTCATCTCTGCCCTCAGCGACATCAAAGCGACGGCGGAAGAAAACGAGTGAACCCCCGCGCTCCGGGCCACCAGACCCGCAGCACCTGCGCCCAAGGCTCCTCCAAGTCATGTCCCTTACCGGCACTCCCGGCAAGTCTTCTTGGCTGAGCCTCGCATTGTGTTCCCTCGCTGCCCTCCCACTGGCCGCGCCCAATTCCTCCGCCGCCCCGGAAGGCGCAACCCCCATGCACCTCATCGCATGGCCCAGCCTCTCCCCTACCGGCGACCGCATCGCCTTCGAATGGCTCAACGACCTCTGGATCGCCCCATCCCAAGGCGGTGAAGCCACCCGCCTCACCAACGACCCCTCCCGCGAGGCCTACCCACGCTTCACCCCGGACGGCAAACGCATCGTCTTCTCCTCCGATCAAACCGGAGCCGTCCAGATCCACTCCATCCCCGTCACCGGCGGCGAACCCCTCCGCCACACCCACCACACCGGCGGAAACATCCTCGAATCCCTCTCCCCCGATGGCAAACACGCCATCGTCCGCGGCATCCGCGAGCGCTCCGGCCACCGCGCCACCCGCCTCATCGAAATCGACCTCACCCAGGACCGCCGCGAACGCAGACTCTTCGACGCCACCGCACACTCCTCCTCATGGTCCCCGGATGGCTCACAAATCCTCTTCTGCCGCGGCGGCGAACAACTCTATCGCAAAGGCTACGTCGGATCCCGCGCCTCACGCATCTGGCGCTTTAATTCCCGCGATGGCTCGCTCCGCCAGGTCGATACCGGCCCCGCCGAAGCACGCTCCCCCATCTGGCACCCCGATGGCCTCGGCCACTACTACGTCTCTAGTAGCGATGGCACCTTCAACCTCTGGTCGAAACGCTCCGACCAACCCGAACCCACCCAACTCACCTTCTTCAAAGACGACGGCGTCATCCTCCCGGACCTCTCCCGCAACGGAACCACCTTCATCTTCCGCGTCGGCACCCGCCCCTTCCTCTTCCGCCCCGGAAAAGACCCATCCCCAAAACCCATCGAGTTCTGGACCCGCGAAAAACTCCCGGACATCTCCACCCGCAAGGAACGCGCCACCGGCACCAACCACGCCGACTTCACACCCCAGCTCGACCAAGTCGTCTTCTCCGCCATCGGAGACCTCTGGCTCACCGGCGATCCACGCAACAAACCCAAACCACTCACCCAAACCCCGGAACTCGAAAGCGAAATCCGCTTCTCCCACGATGGCTCACGCCTCTTCTTCCTCCGCGATGACGGCCTCGGCTCAAACATCATCTCCGCCCGCCTCGACGCAGGAAAACTCACTGACGAACTCCCCCTCACCCGCACCAACACCACCAAAAGCCGCCTCAAACCCAGCCCCGATGGCTCACGCATCGCCTGGATCGAAGGCACCGGAGACGTCTACACCATCCAGGCAGACGGCAAATCCCTGACAAAAATCTTCGAATGCTGGGACAAACCCACCTTCGAATGGTCGCCCGACGGCCGCTGGATCGTCCTCGCCGCCAAAGACCCCCAAGCCAATCGCGACCTCTGGCTCGTCCCCGCAGACGGCTCCGCCAAACCCGTCAACCTCACCCGCAACCCCAACTTCGAAGGCTCCCCACGCTGGTCCCCCGATGGCCGCTTCATCGCCTTCACCGCACGCCGCGACGAATCCGGCGAAGCCGCACTCTGGCTCATCGACCTCGGCCCCACCGGCCTCACCAACCTCCCGGACCAATCCACCGCCACCACCCTCGGCGACCGCGCCACACGCCTCTCCACCCGCGGCGTCGAACCCATCCGCACCCTCTGGGCCGCCGACTCCAGATCCATCTGGTTCCAAAGCAGCAAATCCACCAACCCGCGCCTCTACTCCATCGGCATCAACGACGGCCCCATGCAAACCATCGCCGAATACCGCGGCATCCCCATCCGCATGACCGGCGCCGGCGAACTCCTCTGGCGCGTCGACCGCGTCCCCTCCGTCTTCAAATCCGGCGACCTCACCCGCTTCCCCATCTCCCTCCGCGCCGAACGCCCACGCGCCGACCTCCTCCGCGCCGGATTCCGCCGCGTCTGGCGCACCCTCGGCGAGCGCTTCTACGATCCCGAAATGAACGGCCTCGACTGGCCCGCCATGCTCGAAAAATACGAAGACCTCGCCGCCTCCTCACGCGACTCCCGCCAGTTCGACCGCGTCGTCGGCATGCTCCTCGGCGAACTCAACGCCTCCCACCTCACCTTCCTCACAGACCCCTGGCCCACCCCACCACGCCCCGCAAACCCCGAACCTCCCACCGCCCACACCGGCATGGTCTTCGACGACACAAAACGCGACGGCCCCCTCAAAATCCGCCGAATCATCGCCGGTTCCCCCATCGCCCTCCTCCCAAACGCCCCCAAACCCGGCGAAACCATCACCCGCATCGCCGGACAACCCGTCACCACCTCCACCCCACTCCACCCCATCCTCTCAGGAGCCGCAGGCCGCTCACTCCCACTTGTCATCAAGGACGCCAAAGGCCTCGAACGCACCCTCGAACTCCGCTGCATTTCCTACCCCCGCGCCCGCTTCCTCGACCGCAAGGAACACGAAAACGCAAACCGCTCCCTCGCCTCACGCGCCAAAAACGGCCGCATCGCCTACCTCCCTTTCAAACACATGAAATGGGAGGACTTCCTCCAACTCGAACGCGAAATCTACCGCGCATCCCTCGATCACGACGGACTCATCCTCGACCTCCGCGACAACGGCGGCGGCCGCGTCACCGACCACCTCCTCGCCGTCTTCTGCCAACCCGTCCACGCCCGCACCATCCCCCGCAACGGCCCCGAAGGATACCCCACCGACCGCCGCGTCCGCGTCTCATGGGAAAAACCTCTCGTCGTCCTTTGCAACGAAAACACCTACTCCAACGCAGAAATCTTCTGCCACGCCATCCAACAAACCGGCCGCGCCCCACTCGTCGGAACCCAAACCGCAGGCGGCGTCATCTCCGCCGTCTCAACCCGCATCACCGGCGTCGGCAACCTCCAAATCCCCTTCCGCGGCTGGTACCACGCCAAAACCGGCGCAAACCTCGACCACAAAGGAGCCGTCCCGGACCACCCCGTCCCCCTCACCCCCGGCGATGAGGACTCCACTCGCGACCCCCAGCTCCGCAAAGCCGTCGAAGTTCTCGATAACCTCATCAAACCCCGCTGAGCTGCCCGAACAACGCCCGCGGATCCACCTCCGCCGCCGTCTCCACAATCTTCCACTGCCGGTCCACATTCAGCCTCACCGTCGCCAAATGCCGATGCGGCCAACGATGCGGCTCAATCATCGACAACGTCCGCCGGCCCCGCATCTCGTAAAGGTGATACGTCTCACCAATCACCGGCTCAAACTGGATCTCCGCCTCATAAACCAGCTTGTTCCAGTTGAAATGATCGATCGCACGCAAATACTCCTCCCTCAACTCCACCAACTTCTGCTGCAAATCCCGCTCCACCTCGGAAATCCCACGCGATTTGAACGAACTCAAATCCGTCGGAACAATCCTCGGACTCAAAGTCGATGTCGGATACGGCAAAAACGCGCGCGATGGCAGGCTGGTCGGGACTTCTTCAGGCATCATCGGATTGACCCGCATGTCGTGCAGAAACCCAACCCGGGCAATAAAAAAAACCGGGAGACCCAAACAGGGACTCCCGGCAGTGGATGCTTGATGACCGACCGTCAACCGATCAGCCAGAAAACCGATCAGCTCTTCGGATCGGGCGCACGGAGGGTTGGAGTCACATCGGTGCCCCAGATGGTGTCCTCACCGGTCTGGAGAAGCGTCTTGCCGCCACCCATCGTCGCTTGCTTGCTCTCCTTGCGGATCAACACCGATTGAACGCTGTTGTCGATGCGGAGCATCACTGCGCGGTTGTCGAACGGATCACCGTCAAACTCACCACTCGACGAGCCCTTCACAAGCGGAGCGACACAGATCGGACGAGCCGGGTTGCCGGACGTGCTGAATCCGCTGTCGCCATTCATGAGGTAGCCAAAGCCAACCTCGCCCTTAGCAAGCGCCTTCTGCGAGCTGTTGTAAATATTGTCCGGCTTCTTCGTGTACGCCGTCTTGCAGTAGAACATCGTTTCGGCCTGCGCCATGTCGGCCGCAATCAACTGACGGAAAAAGTCGTTGGAAGTGCTGCCTTCAAGCGTAAGGTCCGTGTCGGTATTCTCCTTGACGGTTTCACCGGTGGATGCATCCGGATAGCTGCCGTATTCCGTCTCAAACTCCAACATCGCAAGCCCGATCTGGCGCGCGTTGTTGGTGGCTTCGGTCTGGTCGGCCTTCTTGCGCTGACGGATCACCATGGGTGCGGTGAGTCCGGCAAGCGCCGCGATGATGACGATGACGACGAGCAACTCCACAAGGGTGAAGCCACGCCGTTGTTTGGCATTGGTTTTCATGTTTTTATCAGTTTCGGGTTTGTCTGTATGATAGGGCAATCGCCCCGGTTTGTTATGATCCCCCGAACGCATGAAGCACTCAAGGGATTGCCTTAAAGGTATTCCCCGCACCGGTGACCGCAAGGAACAAATTGGAAATCCTCACACCAGTTGAAAGATTTCACCAGAACCTCACGCCATCCTCACCAAACCATCTTCACACCCAGCAATCCGCTCAATCCAGGCTCATTCTGCCCGGACCCGTGAACCCGGTAATCCTCGTCCATCACGTTCTCAACACCCGCGTTAAACTCCAGCCAATCCGTCGCCTTCCACCCAGCATACAACGATGCCACCACATACCCCGGCGTCCCGTTCGTCGGAATCCGCTGGTTGTCCGCCGCCTGATCCGCCGGATGAATCCGATCCTCACCCACCGCACCGGTCACCCGCCCCTCAACCCACCATCTCTCCGAAGGATCCGTCCATCGCAGCGCAACCGTCCCGGAAAACGGCACCAACCGCGTCATCCACCGCTCCCCATTCGCAGCAGTCTCCGTCTTCCCTTCCTGCCACGCCACTCCCCCACGCAGCTCCCAACCCGGGCTGAACCTCCACCCACCTTGCGCCTCGATCCCATACAACCATCCATCCTGACCATTCGTCACACGCCGGGTCGGACCCGCCCCCTCCGCCACAATCGCCCCATCCGTCCAAGTGTGAAACACCGCCACAGACACATCAAATGCCTCGGACTGCCTCCGCACCCCCAACTCCGCTGTTAGAAACTCCTCGGGATCCACATCACCACCCAACACGGTGTCACCCGCCAACGCCAATTGGTTCCCCGTCAAATCACTCATGTTCGGCGCACGGAACGCCTGCGAAAGCCCCGCATACGCACTCCACTCTTCGTCGATGGTCAACAACACCCGCACACTCGCAGACAAATTGTCCCACGATTCCGTCCCTCCGACGTCCGCCGGACTCCCCGGCGCACGATAGTTGTCCCACTCCGCCTCCGCCCACGTGTAACGCAACCCTCCCGTCAGCGAAAGCCGATCCACCGGACTCCACTCATACTGCGCGTACGCCCCAGCCAAATGATAACTCGCATCATCCGCCAGCACCCGGTCATCCGGCCTCGCCGTGAAAATCCCGGGCGCACCCGCACGCTCCGCCCCGGACGAGATATCATCCACATAATAATCCGCCCCATACACCAATGTCCCGGGCCCAACCCGCGACTCGAATGAAACATCCAAACCATAAGTCTCCACATCAACCACATTCCGTCGCGAATCCGCCGGCGTCCGCAATTGCAACTCCGAATCCTGCGACTTCTGATAACTCAACGTCGCACTCCACCGCCGGATCGCCGCATCCGCCGCATCATTCTCCCCCGCCAGCCTCACATAAGTCAACGAACGCTCCTGATCATAAAGATTATCCAAAAAAGTCCCCGCCGCAGCCACATGACTCCCATGCGTCCACCCCGGATTGTTCACCGTCCGGTGCCAGCGAGAAATATCATCTTGATTCACATATTGATGCGCCACCGTTAGCTGCACTCCCTGAGATAACATCGCATCAAACCGGAAATCCACATCCTGCTCCGGATGCCCCGTCCCCCTCATCAACCCCACCGCCGAATCACGGATATCACCAAACTCCTTCGCGCTGATCCCCAAATGAACCCCATACTTCCCGCCCACGCCGAACTGCGTCTCCAACCGCCCCACATGCGATCCCCTCCCATTTCCGCGAAACTCATAAATCGCCGCCCCATGATTGAAAAACTCCCCGTCCGCTACATCCTCAAAACCCGATGACTTCGTAAACGCATTCAACGTCCCGCCTATCGCATCCGATCCATACATCACCGATCCCTGGCTCAGCACCAACTCCACATGATCGATCGAAAACGGATCCACCGTGTTCCAATACTGCACCGGCCCGCTCCGCCACGTCGAATTGTTCAACCTCACCCCATCCACCATCAGCAGATTTTGCCTACCCGTAAACCCGCGGATGAAAGGCGAACCGTGCCCATGCGCCGTCTTCTGCACCAACACCCCCGGCGTCAGTTGCAATGCCTCAGGCAAGGTCCTCCGGAAACTCTCCCGCAACTCATCATCCGATAACAACACCGTCGAATACACCTCATCCCCAGCCTCACGCTCCACCCTCGATGCGGTCACCACCACCGGCTTCAGAAAATCCTGCCCCACACCCGGCATCACCAGACACCCGAACATCAAACCGACTCTCAACTTCATAGGTCCCGAAACAACGCCCGAACCACCGGAATCTTGGAATAAAAATCCAAAAAAATTCACAAGTTCCCGCGCTTCATCTGACCATCGCGTTTGAAACCCGACAGCGTCTTGAACTCCCGCTCCGTGATCGCATACGGCCCCGCGAACTCCACCTCCCGCGTCCGCGGTGCCTTCGTCCGGCACGCATACGCCTCCCTACGGTCCAGATAATAAAGAATCAGATAATGCCGATCCCCGCTGTTCGTCTCAGCCACGAAATCCGGCGCACCACGCTGACCCAGAAAAATCCCCAAATCCGGATACACCCCGGACTGACTCACCAACCTCCGGTGCCCCAAAGACGGCGGCTCCGCCCTCACCAACATGATCTGGTCACTCGCCGCACCACCCGTCCGCCCCATCTCCCAAGCATCCCCCACCACCCCGCACGACACCAGAACACAGCAAAACGCCAGCCCTAACAACCCCTTCCATTTGTCTCGTTTGCCAATCATTTCAAAATTGCCACCACCTCGCGGCAGCCCCTTCTACGCTCATCATCACTCATCTGTTTCGCGCACGGTCCTCCGCCATCACCGACTCGATCATCCGCGTGCTCGGACGGTTCCCCTCGGAATCCACAAAAAACGCCGTCTCCATCGGCACCAGAAACTCCACCGCCGAATTGATCCCCACCAACCCCCCGCGCGCATCCACCACCGGCCCGCCGCTGTCCCCGGGCTCTAACGGAATGTCGATCTTGAACCTCCGGTTCCGCGTAAAAACACCCTCCGGCTCCAACGAACTCAACATCTTCCCCGGCGCCGATTTGAAACCCGTCGCAATCCCCCCGTGAATGATCTCCGTCCCCTCCGGCAACCACCGCTCCGGCGGCGTCCAACGGTAAAAATACGGCGTCAAAAGCGGAACATGCAACACCGCCAGATCCGAAGCCTCGGACCGCCACACCACCCGCGCCTTCTTCGTCACCAACCGCCCTCCGCGACCGTAAATCACAAACACATTCCGCCCCTCCATCCGCGCCAACACATGATCCGCTGTTAGAAAATAACCGTCCCCGCTGATCGGTGCCGCCGATCCACCATCCGCATCACCCGGCGCTGCCCCGGCCGAAAAACGGCTCCCGGCCCACCCCCCGATCTCATCCCGCCCCGTCACCACCACCGCACTCAACCGCTCCGCCACAATCTGCCGCGCCATCGGCCCCGGACTCGCCGGATCCGGCGGCGGAACCTGCCCGCACGAGCCAAACACCAACACACACGCCAGCCCCGACATCCATCGCTTAAGTCGATCCATCAAATCCATCTGCGCCGACCATCACACATCCCGCCCCCCGCGTCACATCCCATTTTCCAACAAAAACTCCACCACCCTCCGGAAAGGCGACGGCATCGCCAAATCCCCGATCCCCTCCACATCATGCCACTCCTCCCCCTCCCGCGCCTTCACCCGCCTCCCACCATACACCCTCAACGCCACCCGATACCTCGTGATCGAATACCTCGACTCATGCACCACCTTCAAAGCCCCCACCTCCCCCTCCTCCCGCGTCGGCAACTTCCACAACCCCTC
>SXGQ01427954.1_pt1 | contig 12696 bp, 11 predicted proteins | sample 3178371 | NCBI WGS metagenome assembly SXGQ01 (sample SAMN11356859, study PRJNA531348) | freshwater metagenome | isolation source: freshwater sample F1-20 | place: China: Fuxian Lake, Yuxi | collected 2017-12-25
ACTTGCTTCCCTTTATAGCTCTGAAGAGATCGATTTTGGCTTTGAGCTATTAAGAAAGATCCGTATCTTAGCAAATATGAAATTCCTCCTACAATTCCTCCTCATTCTTTGTCTTATTCCAGCCTCAGTCTTTGCTCACACAGCTCACGGGTCTCTTGGCTTCTCATCAGGTTTAACTCATCCCATCTTTGGCCTCGACCACCTTCTGGCCATGCTTAGCGTCGGGATTCTTAGCGTTCAGATGGGTGGACGCGCAATCTGGACTGTCCCCCTTACCTTCGTATGTTTCATGCTGGTCGGGGGAATCCTGGGTAGGGCGGGGATTCCATTCTTCCCCGTTGAAATTGGCATCGCCCTATCTGTCTTTCTCCTTGGCCTCGGGATAGCCAGCGACGCCAAGCTTCCCCTTTTTGCAACCATGGCCGGAGTGGGCTTTTTTGCGCTGTTTCACGGCCACGCCCATGGTGAGGAAATGCCCACATCAGCCTCACCCTACCTCTATGCCCTAGGCTTTGTCTCAGGGACCGCCCTCATTCACCTTTGGGGAGTTCTTTTAGGCTGGATCGTGTCTCGTATTCCCTTTCGTAGAACGATGTTTCGCTTAAGTGGAGCTTCTCTCGCGATTCTTGGAATATACTTCTTTGCTCAGTCCGTCTCTGCTTCAAGCGCAACCCTGGCTTTAAGTAGCGCCTGCTCCCCTTAGGGCTTTTCGCGTAGCTCCCTTAGTTTCTCCCGCAAAAGGGAGAGACACTCCTTCCAAAAATCCTTGGGCAGAGCCTCGTAGCGCACTGTCTTCCCGTCCACTCGCGTCGTGTAAAAAATATTGCTGGGCTCTCCCACTAACTCGTCATAGAGGTTCCGCCTGACATAGGCTGAGATCTCATCCCCCCCATCTAGATGAACCCCCACCTCCCTCCCGTCTGCCTCTGCCTCCAAGGCCAGCAAGACCAACTGCATCTCGGACCAACTGATCGATAGGTCACTTTTAGCTAGTGAGGCCACCTGCCGATCAATCATCTCCAAAAGCCGTTTCACAATCCGAGCACACTCTTGCGGACGATTCTCGATGACTAACCCCGTCGATCCAACCTCTTGATCGGGTTTATTCTGGCTCTTGGGGTGATTCTGCTGGCCGCTCATCCGATTCTTCTACCTGCGCCTGCCCCCCTAGGAAAAGCACTTTTGAAAGGATAAGATTCACCCTGACACATTTTTGCCTTACTCTCCTCACCCGTGCTCATTGATACCCACTGCCATCTAGATTTTCCCGATTTTGCCGCCGATCGTGCTGAAGTAATTCAAAGGGCAACCCAAGCTGGGGTGAGTCGACTCATCTCGATTGGAACCAACCTTACCACCAGCCGTGCCGCCATCGCTTTGGCGGATTCAAACTCTCAGGTCTTTGCCACCGTCGGACTTCACCCTTGCGAGGTCCAGGAGGGGGACGACTCCACCATGGATGAGCTGGCCCAACTGGCCCAGCACCCGAAAGTGGTGGCGATCGGTGAGTGTGGTCTCGATTACCATCGGCTCCCCAGTAAATCCACCACACCTTTCTCAAATTCCGCCTCTGCCACGGGCGGCACCTTTCCGGGATCCGAAACTGCCGCCTTGGCCGATGCTGAGGAGAAAAATCGCCAGGCCGTTTTTTTTCAACAACAGTTGGACCTAGCCGTAGACCGAAAACTCAATGTTGTAATCCATCAAAGGGATAGCTGGGAAGATACACTCACCACACTGAAGCCATACTCAGGCCGACTTCATGCCGTGTTTCACTGTTTCTCTGGTACTCTGGCCCAAGCCCATGAGCTGATCTCTTTGGGACACTTTGTTTCCTTCACCGGAATTGTAACTTTTAGAAATGCCAAGGACGTTCACGATTGTGCCCAAAAGATTCCCTCAGGCTCCTTTTTCTTGGAAACAGACTGCCCCTACCTCGCTCCCGAGCCGCACCGTGGAAAACGATCGGAGCCTGCTCATACCCTCGCCGTAGCCGAGAAAGTGGCCGCTTTGCGGGGTCAATCCCTGCCAGAAATCGCTCGCGCAACTACCTCCGCTGCGGAAAAGTTCTTCTCCTTGCCCTCGCGATGAAAGTCCACCCCAAAATTTCTTTATGGATTCGTGTCCCCGCCTCTACGGCCAACTTAGGGCCTGGCTTCGATGCCCTTGCCCTCGCTCTCAAGCTCTACAACTATGTTGCCGTTACCCCTGGCAAACCCGATCTTGCTGACCCGTTTGTTGAGGAAACGGTCGACGCCTACCATCAAGCCAGAAAGCTCCGCGCTCAGGCCTACCGCCTTACCGTCCACGCACATATCCCTCGCTCCCGTGGTTTGGGCAGCAGCGCCACTATCCGCCTTGGTCTCCTCGCCGCACTCGACCAACATTATGGTCGCAAATTGGATCTTCCTTGGCTCATCGAAAACGCAACCGCATTGGAGGGACACCCCGACAACATTACCGCCGCCGCCTTGGGCGGATTCGTTGTCTGCGGGGGGAAAAATCCCGCCTCTACCAAAATATCCCGCCGCTTAAAGTTCGTCGCTGCCATTCCTCAGACCGAAGCCTCCACCAAAACAGCCCGCTCACTCCTTCCCTCTCAGGTCCCTTTGGCTGACGCTGTCACCAATTTGCGCAATGTCGCCCGCATTACCTCTGCTTTTTCCAAAGGGAGATATGAGGAGGCGGTCGGCGCGTTTCACGATTGTCTTCACCAACCCTACCGCGCCTCGCTTGTCCCAGGCTTGGCTCAGGCCATTCTTCAGGCCCAACGTGCCGGGGCCATCGGTGCCTTCCTCAGTGGCGCCGGGCCCACCGTCATGGCCATCACCACCCAATCCGCGAACAAGCTTGGCCAAGCCATGAAAAAAGCTCTCCTGCAGGCTCATCATGCCTCCGTGGAGGTAAAAATTCTTCTGCCCGATAATGACGGCCTAAAAATTGTGCGGAAGCTGCCCCGAAGCTAGAAAACTCAGAACCTCCCCACCCATCCGCCCATTAATCCGACTATTTGCGCTCTGCGTAGTGATGCAGGCGATTGGATAGGATAATGAATGTGGGAGCCCACAGGCCGACGAAAATGCCAAATCGTTCCGCATAGGCCCGTTTTGCGTCCGCAATCATGTCCCCTGCCCCGGGCGCACCAAACTGGCCACCGGCGGAGAACCAGATCAAAACCGATCCAATGATAGAGAGAAAACCTAAAGCAAAGCACAAGTTGCTCAGAAACTGCATCTGTTGTTTATTCATAGTTTGAATTTGTCCTCTGGCTTGATTCCATCAAGCCAATTCTTACTGGCAAGCCTCGCACTCACCGCCATTTTTCATCGCTTCAATCGAACAGGCCATTTTCTCCTCTGGACTAAAAGTTTTTTTAGCCCCATCTGGGTTAGCCTCGGGTTCTTGCATGCCCGCCCTCACCTCTTTCTTGAGCTTTACTGTGGCCTTTTCAATATTTGAGGCTCCCAAAGTTCGTAAGTAGTAGGTCGTCTTCAAGCCTTGGTGCCAGGCCAGTCGATACATGCGAGAAAGAACTTTGAGGTCAGGTTGCCCTAAAAAGAGATTCAAAGACTGGGCTTGGTCGATCCACTTTTGGCGTCTTGCTGCCGCTTTCATGATCCACTCAAACCCAACCGCAAAGGCGGTCAGATATCTCTTTTTCAACTCCTCCGGCATTCCCTCAACCGGCCCAAGTTCCCCATCAAAATACTTCAGCTGATCCACCATGGCCTGGTTCCATAGCCCCGCCTTTTTAAGGTCCTTGACCAAAAATGGATTCAGGACGATGAACTCCCCGGAAAGATTACTCTTCACGAAAAGGTTCTTGTACGTCGGTTCAATGCAAGGAGACGTTCCTGTGATGTTGGAAATCGTCGCCGTGGGGGCAATGGCCAACACATTCGAGTTACGCATGCCATGGGCCCGGATTTTTTCTCGCAATGGCTTCCAGTCCATTTTGCCACCACGGGGCACATCCACTGGTAATCCCCGCTCTTCCGCCAGCAGATCAACCGTATCTTGGGGCAACAAGCCGCGATCCCACTTGGAACCTTGGTAGGTCGAGTAGGTGCCTTTCTCCGCCGCCAGATCACTCGAGGCCTCGTAGGCGTAAAAGGCAATCGCCTCCATCATCTCATCATTGAAATCGATCGCCGCATCCGATTCGAAGGAGAGCCCCTTCATGTAAAGGGCGTTCTGCAAGCCCATCACCCCTAACCCAATCGGGCGATGCCTCGAATTCGCCGTCTTGGCCGCTTCGGTCGGATAGAAGTTAATATCGATCACATTGTCCAGAGCCCGCACCGCCACCCGCACCGTTTCCCTTATTTTTGGCAGATCCAGCGAACCGTCCGGCAAAATGTGGGTATCCAAAATAATTGAACCCAGGTTACAAACCGCCGTCTCATCTTTCCCCGTGTTCAGCGTGATTTCGGTGCAAAGGTTCGAGCTGTGAATTACCCCCACGTGATCTTGCGGACTGCGAATGTTGCAAGCGTCCTTAAAGGTGATCCACGGATGCCCTGTCTCAAACAACATCGAAAGCATTCTCTTCCACACCTCAATCGCGGGCACTTTATGGCCCCAGATTTCACCCTTCTCCGCTTGCTTTTCGTAAGTCTCGTACCTTTCCTCAAATTTTTTGCCGTAGAGATGATGCAGATCGGCCGCATCACTCGTTCGGAAGAAGGTCCAATCTCCTCGAGCTTCCATCCTTTTCATGAAGAGATCAGGAATCCAATTCGCCGTGTTCATGTCGTGACAACGCCGCCGATCGTCTCCCGTGTTCTTCCGCAGTTCGAGGAAGTCAAACAGGTCATTATGCCATGTCTCGAGGTAAGCACAGCCTGAGCCCTTCCGCTTCCCACCTTGATTTACCGCCACCAGTAAGTCGTTGTGCAGTTTTAAAAATGGAATGACTCCCTGGCTTTCTCCATTTGTGCCCCCAATGTAGCTGCCGGTTCCACGGACGCTCGTCCACGAGCCACCCAGTCCTCCCGCCCACTTGGAAAGCATCGCGTTCTCGGCCACGCCTCTCTGCATGATCGCTTCGATCGAGTCATCTACCCAGTAGAGGTAGCAGGAGGAAAGTTGGCTGTGCAGCGTTCCGGAGTTAAACAAAGTCGGCGTCGAGGAACAAAAACGACGGCTTTTATATAGGTGATAAAGTTCGATCGCCCGTGCCTCCCGATCCTTCGGCTCCGCGTGGAACAATCCCATCGCCACCCTCATCCAGAAAAATTGGGGCGTCTCCAGTCTCCTCGAGACATCCGCTTTTTTGTCCACAATCAAATACCGATCATAAAGGGTCTGGACTCCCAAAAAGTCGAGATCCAGATCCGCCATGGGATCCAAAGCCGCCGCCAACTTCGTTAAATCGTATTTCTGCAGGTTCGTGCTGTACCGCTTGATTTCAATGCCCCGCTGGATCGTTTCGACAAACTTTTTCCGGTGGATATCCCGCAAAGCACTGATCCCATCCCGCAAAATGTCCCAGCCCAACACCTCTTCATAAATAAAGGTCATCTGGATGCGCCCGGCGAATTTGGCAAAGTCCGCATCTTTTTCGATCAAGGTCTTCGCATTCAGACTGATGGTGTTATTCAACTCCGATCGTTTGATCCCGTCAAAAATAGATCTCCGTAACTCCTTTTCGATCTCACCCGCCGTGATACATAAATCCAGCCCGATCGAGGCAAATTCGATTCGGGAGCGCAAGTCCGCCCCGTCCCACAAGAAGGTCGAGCCATCCAGGTTCGCCACCACCACCATTCCCTCCGCCGGCTCGGTCGGTGCCGGCGCAACTTCTCCTCTCGCTTTCCGCTCTCTCTGATCGGCGCGCATGGCCCGATAAATGATGTACCGTTCCGCGACTTTATAGTGGCCAGCCCGCATCAGCTCTTCCTGAACTAGATCCTGCACCTCCTCAATGTGAACGGTTGCCTGCCCCAATTCCGTAACTCGTCCTGTCACAGCCCGTGCGATCTCAGGGGCTGGGGTCGCATCCATTCTTAAAGAGAGAAAGGCCTGACAAACCGCTACTTCAATTTTTGCTTCGTTCCACGGGACCGTTTGTCCCTGTCTCCGAATAAGTCGCACCGTGCAACCCACTGGCTCACCGGCGGCCGGGGCCGTCGGAGGACGATCTCTTCTTTCTCCCACCAAGCTCCGCGCCACATCATAGGCGTTGTTATCGACTAAGGTTTTCTCGACCAAGGTTTGCAAGTCCTCGATCCTAAGACGAAGGGGTCGCTCCGCAAGGGCTTGACGCGCGAGGTTGCGACCAACTTCTGTACAAATTTTAGCAACCCAGCGGCGATTGGTTTCCGTGAAAATGGTCTCCTGTCCCTTCGCCTTCAGCCATCGGGCCAAACTCCGGCCGACCATCTCCGCTACTTCGGCCAGCTGAAAGGCGTGATGCGACTCGCCATCAATCACCTCAATCTCAGGCATATCAACCTGCAGCGTGTCAATCGCCTCACCCCATGCCTCGGCTTTTCCTTCAGGCAGGTTTAAGAAACGCTTCATGGCCAAGTCCACCTCCACCTCACGCGGGTCCATCTTCATTGGTCACACCTCCTTCTTAAACTTACCGTAAAAAGAATCAGAGCTCGTCGTCGTGCACCGAGGCCAAGGCGGACGATTTCTGATACTCCGTCACCCGACCCTCAAAGAAGTTTTGCTCTTTCTTAATGTCCATCATTTCCGCCAACCAAGGGAGCGGGTTGGCCACTTCCTCATGGAGAGGTTTCAGCCCCACCCCCTCCAGGCGGCGGTCCGCGATATAATCAATATAGGAGAGAAAATCCTCCAGGCTCAGTCCCACCGCATTGACCGGGAGACAATCTTTGATGAAGGTTTTTTCCAACTCCACCGCTGTCGCCATGGTTTGACGCAACTCTTCTTTGAAATCTTCGCTCCAGATTTCTCGATTTTCTTCGACCAAATCCATGAATAGATTTCGGAAGACTTCAATTTGGTTCGACTCGTCCCGCAGGGTGTAGCGGAACATCTGGCCGATTCCCGGAAACTTGTTCTGCCGGTACAGGGAAAGAACCATCCCAAACAAGCCGTAAAATTGGGTTCCCTCCATGCACTGACCAAAGACAAAAATGTTTTTCGCCAGAAGTCTTTTGTTTTCCACTTGGGTCAGATCCAAATCTCGGCGCAGATCCTTGGAAATCCCTGTGACAAACTCGTTCTTTTTGACGATCGACTGCACATCCTCAAACATCGCCTCGCACTCGTGCGGATTGATTCCCAAGGAGCTGATCATGTAGAGGAGTGAATCCGCATGAATATTTTCCTCATGCGCATGCCGGCCCAAAACCAGCTTCAGTTCGGGAGCCGTGACCAACTCTCTCACCACGTGCTGAATGTTATCTCCCACGATCCCCTCTGCCGCCGAAAAGTAACCGATGCCCATCCGAATGATCCACCTTTCCACGTCCGAAACCACCTTGCCGTCTTTCCACTGCTCAATGTCTTTGCCCATGCCAATATCCTCAGGCTCCCAATGGTTCGCCTTCATTTTGCGGTAAATGTCGTACGCCCACGTGTATTTGAGAGGAAGCAAGTTGAAGGTCATGGTTTCCTTACCTAAAATCACCCTCTTTCCGGCAAAGGCCGCTTCTGCCTTTTTCTTATCTAGGACAAATTTCCGTGCCCCAACACTGAATTCTGTTTGCATCATAATTTTAGCCCCCTTGATCAGCTTTGTTTTGGGTCGGGCTCCAACATCCCCAAACAAGGCTCTTTTTGCTATTATTTACGCTAATATACGTAAATACCCTATTTCGCCCGCAACACCTTTGAGTTGTGTTGAATGTGTTCAAGAGGACTAGATGTAGTGTGAGAATTTTACGTGTCAATAGACTTTGCAAAATTTTTTAATTTTGTGCGTATATGCCTTAAATAAAGGTAAATACAGGCCATTTACCTAGGGAAATGCAGGGGTCACGTGCACCGACTTATTCACACCGATGAAACTTTTTTAAAAAATCAGCTCTTTTCTAGGGTGAAACGTGACAGCCCCCGCCGCCATTTTTTTGAAAATATTTCTGGTGGTACTCCTCCGCTCGGGTGAAAGGCGCGGCCAAATCCACCTCCGTCACGATCGGCCGGGAAAACTTTTTCTGTTTGGTCAACTCCGCCACCACCTCGCGAATGACCGACTCCTGCTCTGGCCGCGTAAAATAAATTACCGATCGGTACTGGTCCCCTACATCTGGTCCTTGCCGGTTGAGCGTGGTCGGATCGTGGATCTTAAAAAAATATTCCACCACTTTTTTCGTGTCGGTCTTCTTGGTCTCGTACATCAGCCGCAACACCTCCGCATGGCCCGTTCCATGGCCACACAACTCTCGGTAAGTCGGATTCTTCGTCCATCCACCCTCGTAGCCAACCTCGGTCGACCGCGTTCCCGGAAATTTCATGAACACCTCCTCCACCCCCCAAAAACATCCCGCGCCTAAATCCAGCGTCTCCACCTCCGGCACCTTCCCCTCCTCTTGAAAGCTTAAGACCGCCGAGTTTATGCAGTAGCGTAATCCCGTCGGTTTTGGCCCGTCGGGAAAAACATGCCCCAAATGCATCGCGCAACGCACGCAGTGCACCTCGGTTCGGCTCATCCCCAGAGCCGAATCGGTTTCTTCCCCGATATTTTCCTCCGCAAAAGGCTGGAAAAAACTGGGCCAGCCCGTCCCCGAATCAAATTTGTCTCCCGCCCGAAATAGCGGCAACCCGCACCCCGCGCAAAAATAGACCCCCTTGGCATGATGATCGTGAAAGACGCCGCAAAAGGCTCGCTCCGTCCCCGCCGTTCTTCCCACGCGAAACTGCTCTAAGGTTAAGCGCGCCGCCCACTCCTTCTCCGACCGCACCACCTGCGGCACCTCCTGCACCGACCCCGTCGACCCGTCTTGGTTGAGCAGGCGCACCTTGACCGATTCGACTCGTTTCTTTTCTTGGCTGGGGCTCACCCCCATAAGATGACCTGAAAACCACCATCCCGCTAGTCCGACCAACAAGCCCGTCCCCATCCAAAACTGGCGCGGGCTTTTCATTTGCAGAACCTACCTCCGACCAAACTCAAAACAATCGTGACGGATAGACTCCCTTTTTTACCAAGCCCTTGAGATATCCTGCCACTCGTTCCTTATCTTCGGGGTAAGTCATCCCCGCCCACTTTTCCTGCGTCGGCAAAACTTTTACCGTCGCCCGCCCCTCCCGAATCCATCCCCCCACCGCATTGGGAATCAGATACTCCGATTTATCCTCCCCGCCCTCCTGCTGTAAAAATTTCGCAAAGCCCTCTTGCAACATCGGAAAGATTGAGGCGTTGAATCCCCAGCAGTTCATCGAGACTGGGTCCTCCCCCGAAAACTCCCCCGGCTTCCCCTCCTTGTTTTTCCCCACCACCTTCGGCCCGCTTTTCTTTAATTCAAAAAACTCCTCTACCCCCACCAGATACCCTTTCCCATCCCGTTGACACACCCCGCGTGTCACCGTGCCGTGATCCGAGAGCGTCTGATCCAATCGAAATCCCGCCATGGCAAACTCTCCCTTTCCGTCTCCCGCCTCCGAGGTGAGCTGTTTTTGCAGCAGTTGGTATGACTCCCTCCCGTAATAGTCATCCGCATTGATCGCCACAAACGGCCCTCGGATTACTTTCCCCGCCGCGAGGATGGCCTGTCCCGTCCCCCACGGCTTCTTTCGGCCCGCCGGCACCACCAATCCTTGGGGAAGATCATGCAACTCCTGGAAGGCGTAATCCACTTCGACCTTCCCTTCATACCTCTTTCCGATCACTTTCCGAAAATCCGCCTCCAAATCTTTTCGAATCAAAAACACCACCCGCGAAATCCCTGCCTGCTTGGCGTCATACACCCCGTAATCCAGCAACACCTCCCCACTCGGCCCCACCGGATCAAGCTGCTTTAACCCTCCATACCGACTGCCCATCCCCGCCGCCATAACCAGAAGTGTCAGTGCTTCAGACATCGCCAGAAATTGCCCCAGCCATCCCCCAGTTACAACCAGCGAATCACCACCCGACCTCTTTTAAATACTCTGCCAACCCCTTTTCCCAATCCGGAATCTTCCGCCCCAAAATCTTTTCCGTCCCCGAAATATCTAAGGGCGAAAACGCTGGCCGGGGCACTTTGAGGCCTGAAATCTTTTTCTGCGACAACTCTCGAATTTCCCGGCAAGCGACTTTTCTGCCCTTGGCCTGCATCAGCTCCGTGGCCTTTTCCGCAAATTGTTTCCACGTCGTCATTCCAGCCTGCACCCCATGGTAAATCCCCTCCGCCCTTTTCCCTGCTAGATCCAAAATCGTTCGCGCCGCCTCACCCGCATAGGTGCACGACCCCGTCCTCCCACCCGCCAACTCCACCACTTCCCTCTCTGCCAAGATTCCTGGCAACTTGCTCATAAAGGTTTTTCCGCCATGCCCAAAAACCCAGGCCAACCGCACAACCAGCGCATGGGGATTCGCCCGCAACACTTTCTTCTCCCCCTCCGCCTTGTCATGGCCGTAACGCGACAGCGGCGAGGGTGGATCGGTCGGCAAATAGGCCGAACTTTTTTTCCCGTCAAAAATGTAGTCCGTGCCCAGATGGACAAAGCGCACCCCCGCCCGCCCGCACTCCTTCGCCCACTCTTCCGGCGCTTCACGGTTCACCTTGCGGCTTAAGGCCGGATTCTCTTCGCAAGATTCCAAGCTAGTCACCGAGGCCGCATTGATCACCAAATCTGGCCCCACCTTGACCAGCGTCTCCCGCGCCGCCTCCGGCTTGGTAATGTCCAGCTCCTGCTTGGCGAACGCCGTCACCTCCACTCCCCGTCTCTTCGCCTCTTGGACCAGATACCTCCCCGTCAGTCCACCTGCGCCCAAAAATAAAACTTTCATGCCCTAATCCTAAAACGGATCGTCGCTTGATCCGATGGAAATTTCAACTCGGTCGGACCCGACCAGACTCACCCCTCAATAATCCCAATCTCCACCGGCTCCACCTGCACGCCCTGCTTTTCAAACCACTGCACCACCTCGTCGATCTTTTCATGCGTGCCCGTGAACTCCAGCGCCATCACAAAAACATCCCGATCCGCCGTTGCCGATCGCACATTAAATTCCAGGTCAAACTTCTTGCTCATCAGGTAAAGCAAGGGCTTCTTGCCAATTTCTGGACTAAAGGTAAGCCAGTACCGCAGACTAATTTTTTTTCCCGCCATCGCCTTACCCTCCGGCAATCGCTGGGACAATACTCACCTCATCCCCCGACTTCAGCGGCGTTTGCTGATTTTGCAGAAAACGAATGTCCTCACCACCCACATAGATGTTCACGAAACGGCGCACCTCCCCTTTCTCATCCACCAGACGATCATGGATCCCGGGAAACGACTTTTCCAACGAGGCCAGCATCGCTTGCACATCCTTGGCCTCCACCTCCACCGTGTCTTTCTGGCCCGTCAGGGCACGTAACGGGGTTGGAATGCTCACGGAAATGGCCATAGGGAAATTTAGACTTTGGCGTGGACTTTGGCCAGCTTGGACGAAAGCAGGGCATCAAAATCTTTTAGGCTCGGTTTAATTTTTGAGGGCGAACCTAGATGCCCCGAAAGCGCTTCCACCGTCTTCAACCCATGCCCCGTAATGCAAAGAACAACCTCCTCATCCTGAGGAATCTTTCCCGTTGCAACTAACTTCTTCGCGCACGCCACCGTCACCCCGCCAGCCGTTTCCGCGAAGATACCTTCCGTCTCGGCCAACAACTGGATCCCTTCGATAATCTCCTCATCCGTCGCATCCTCCGCCCAGCCCCCCGTTCGACTCATGGACTTGACCGCATAATATCCATCCGCCGGCGTGCCAATCGCCAGCGACTTCGCGATGGTTTTGGGATGCGGCACCGGCCGGATCAGGTCGGTCCCGCTCTTCCGCGCCGCCGCAATCGGGTTGCAACCCGTCGCCTGCGCCCCATGAATCACATAGGGCGACTTTCCCACCAGGCCGAGCTGCGTGAACTCTTTGTACGACTTATCGATCTTCGTCAACAAAGACCCGCTCGCCATGCAAACGACTGTGTGGCGCGGAATTCTCCATCCCAACTGCTCCATCACCTCATACCCCACGGTCTTGGAACCCTCGGCATAGTACGGTCGCAAATTCACATTCACAAAGCCCCAGCCATATTTCCCGGCAATTTCCGAGCAGAGCCGATTGACCGCATCGTAGGCTCCCTCGATTCCGACCACGTTCGTTCCATAAACAAGACTGTTCATCACTTTGTTCTGCTCCAGATCCGCCGGAATCAGAACCCAGCTTTCCAAGCCTGCACTCGCCGCATTGGCTGCAACCGAATTCGCCAGATTTCCTGTCGACGCACAGGCTACCACTTTGAAACCCAACTCCCGCGCTCGCGAAAGCGCCACCGCCACCACCCGATCCTTAAAACTCAGGGTGGGATGGTTGACCGTATCATTTTTCACGTAGCAGGCCTTTACCCCTATCGCTTTCGCCAGCCGATCCGCCTTCACCAACGGGGTAAATCCAACCTGTTTTCCCACCGTTGGTTCACCCTCGATCGGCAGGAGCTCTCGATATCTCCACATCGAGTCACTCCTCGATTCGATTACTTTCCTCGTCAGAACCGACCCAATCGCTTGGTAGTCGTAATCCGCTTCCAAGGGGCCAAA
>SXGQ01787042.1_pt1 | contig 12694 bp, 11 predicted proteins | sample 3178371 | NCBI WGS metagenome assembly SXGQ01 (sample SAMN11356859, study PRJNA531348) | freshwater metagenome | isolation source: freshwater sample F1-20 | place: China: Fuxian Lake, Yuxi | collected 2017-12-25
ATTTCTTGATGAGAATTACGGATGAAGAAGGTAATGCTGTGCCTGGATTAAAGCATACTGCCTATGCACAACAATATGCAAAACAAAAACCAAAACGGATTGAATTCATCCCAAATCCCATCATTGCACATTTGCAGCAGATAATTGAACAGCATCCTGATTGGATTGAGCATTATCTTGTTCTCGCTGATGCATATCTTAGAAATGATCGTGCGATTGAAGCAGAGCAATTACTGAAAAGAGCATTGAATATTTCACAAGGCAATCCAATCATTTTGTGGAAATTCATAGATACATATGCCCGCGGAAGAAAAAAAGATGAAGTAAACACAACCTATGAATTATTGTCTTCCATGAGCAAAGATATTCCTGATGGCATTATCTATAAATTCAACCAATATCTCGACAATGAAGATTATGATCGCGCTGAAGATATGGTTAATAGAATAGAGCAATTATTGCCAAAATCTGAAACGGCATTTACATTGCGTATCCGATATTATGATAAAAAGAAAATGCAGGATAAAGTGATATCGACCACTCGCGAGGCAAGAAAGCAGTTTCCATTGTCATGGACATATACTGAGCTCGCTGCTGCATTTGATTTCCAGACTACGCGTAAAAGAGACACGATGATTAGTCTCTATTCCAAATATCTAAAGCAAGTATATGGTGAAGCGCCTTTGCTTAGTCTCGCAAAAGCATATTTGGAAGATTCAAAAGTAAAAGAGTGGCAAAATACTTTCGATGAATTACTTACCCTTTCACCATCATCTCCAGGGTTCCATTATCAGATGGCAAATGTATTCACTCAATTGGAACAATATGACAAAGCTGAAAAGGAAATGCTCACTGCTTTAAAGTTTTGTCCTTCATGTAATACATATTGGTCTAAATTAGGTGAAATATACAGAAGCAAAAAAGACATTCAATCTTCCATAAAGGCATATGAAAAAGCTTTGGCATATTCACCTACTGACTATGATGCAAGAGCCATTCTAAGGGAATTACAAGGGAAGAAATCCATCTTTACGGTCTTTGGAGAGACGAATCTCGATTCTATTATACAATCATCCCCGCAAGCCAAAGATCATCCAGAAGCCAGTGCGGTTATAGTTTCAGATAAAGTAAAGCGAGTCATTTATGATCACGGTGCATCTGAAGCCGTAACGGAAAGCCTCATTCGCGTTCTCAATGAAAAAGGAATTGACTTTTTCAAAGAGTACAGGATAGGATATAATGGCAACTCACAGGATTTGATCATTGAAAAAGCAGTTACCATCAAAGCGGACGGGAAAGAAATACGAGCTGATATAAGCCGCAACATGGCTGTATTTAAAGGGTTGGAACCCAATGATTTTGTATATATCAAATACAAAATCAGAAATTACAATACTGGCAAGTTAGCAAGGCATGTATGGGATGAATATTACTTTAATCGCTATTTTCCAGTAACGCATGCTGAATATGCAATGATCATTCCTGACGGCTTGCAGTTTACTACCTCTCAACAGGAAATGGATGTTTCGCCATTAGTGCAAGAATTGCCTGAAATTAATTCAACATTATATTCCTGGAAGGTGAATAGAGAACCCGGAATAGTGTATGAAGCAGACATGCCTTCTTTACCTGAGATTGGTAAAGTATTGCGTTTCACCACAATCCCAAATTGGTCTTTTTTGGTTGAATGGTATGCTGAGTTGGCTCAATCCAAAGCACAAACCTCTTATGAAATACAAGAAGCTGTAAAGGTATTGATTCCTAATCCCGAAAAATTATCAGAACCTGAAAAGATTCGAAGAGTATTTCAATTCATCACAGATAATATTCGCTATAGTAGTGTTTCTTTCCGTCAGTCTGCATTTATTCCGCAGAAAGCCAGAGATGTTTTGGTAAATAAAATCGGAGATTGCAAAGATGTCTCAACTCTTGGTATTGCAATGCTTCGAGAATTAGGTATAAATGCACACTATGTTTTAGTGAATTCGGGAAATGAAGAGAGATTATTGAATCTTCTACCATCCATCGCATTCAATCATTGTATTATAGCCGTAGAGGAATCAGGAAAGCAGAGACCACTTTTTCTGGATCTAACAGCCTCTAATTTCCCAACAGGAGCAATGCCATCTGCAGATAGAAATGCATTTTCATTATTGATTCGTCCCGGAAACACACAACCTTTGCTTTTACCTGACAAACAATATAGTGCTCCCACTTTTGTATCAAGAGCCAGCATAGAGTTTACTGATGATGGCATGATGATACAAGGAGCCGAAAAAATCACTGGAGCATTGACTGCCCAATATCGTGCTGCTTATAAAGGAAAAAATTCAGCGGAACAAAAGAAATTACTGCAGTCCTCGCTGGCATCTGATATTCCATCCGCCAGAGTTTCAGATATGGGAGTATTTGGAGTTGATTCACTTGCCAATCATATTTCTTTATTGTACAGATATGAAGCTCCGAATACAGTTGCTGAAGCTGGAACGTATAAGATCGTTCGTATTCCCTGGCGAAATGATCTTCCTTCGGAGGATGCTCTCTCTTATGAAAAGCGTACATATCCGATTAAACATCTCTATGATGTGGATACCACATTTGAAGAGATATCGATGTTGATTCCTAAAGGGTATGAGCTTGCTGAAGTCCCACAGTCAATACGTCTTTCTCATGCCGCCGCAGAATATGATTACTCGGTACTGGCCAGTGAAAAAGAAGGATTTTCCATTCTTACAGTTACTAGAAGATTTATCAAGAAGAAGACATTCATCGAATCTTCTGAATATCAGTCTTTCAAAGACTTTTATGCAAAAGCAGTTCGTGAGGATAGACGTCAACTGTTGCTCAAGAAAAAGGAATAGCAATTGCCCCTTAAAGTTGTCATTCATGAGTTTTTTTGCTACTTTCGTTTCGAATTACAAATATTCTGCCCTTTTAGGCGATTATTTCAGCATGAGTGAAAGTCATAATCATCAATCTTCAGAGCAAGATGAATTCCCTGTGGGTTCGATTGTTCCTCTCTCCAGAATTGATATACCCCATACTGATGATGTCGGTAATGCTGCTGAAGCTTCGATTGCATCAACCTTACGTAATCGTAAATCCCATTGTACTGCCTGTGGAGGTAAAGATGGGGGGTGTTCCACTTGCAAAACGAGCATTTCTTCAAATGATACAAATGAGCTACCCATTGATTCTCCGAATCCGCAGGATTGGTTTGTGGAAGTCAGTTTTAAAGCAAGAAGAAAGCAAATGTTCAAAAAAACAAGAAATGGACGCTATGCCTTAAGCGATACCGTGATTGTACAATCTGAACATGGAAATGATGCAGGAACAATAACCGCCGTTGGACTAATTGCAGATTTAAATAAATCCGATCAAAATGAACCATTGTTCAATGTGCTTAGGGTTGCATCGAAGGAAGACATCGAAAAGTTGAAAGACAATAGGGATCAAGAAAAAGTCATCGTTCGTGAAGTTAAAGAAAAGGTAAAATCGGCCGGTTTGGACATGAAAGTCGTTGATGCAGAATGGCAATTTGATCGTTCCAGACTTTCGATATATTTTTCTGCTCCCCAGAGAGTTGATTTCAGAGAATTGGTTAAGGATCTTGCAAGAACGTATCATACGCGCATTGAATTGCGTCAAATCCCTGCACGTGAAGAAGCAAAACGTTTGGGCGGAATCGGCCCATGTGGATTGGAATTATGCTGTTCCTCTTTTTTAAATGAATTCGATCAAATTACACTCGATCATGCCAAAGCCCAGCAATTACCCCCGAATATCAGTAAACTCAGCGGGATGTGTGGTAGACTGAAATGTTGTTTGCTTTATGAAATAGACAATTATGTAACGGCATTAAAAAATTATCCTCCGCTTGATTCTTATGTGCAATTGCCCGAAGGTAGAGCTAGGATGATTAAAATCGATATCTTTTCCGATACGGTTACGGTGATTGCAGAGTCCAATGGTGCTTTTTTGACTGTAACCTTGGAAGAGTTGAATGCATTAAGGAAAGAAGGGAAAATTGAATCGCCAAAAGAATTGACGACACATTGAATATACAAGAGGTCAAACAATGAATGATTCCATTCGCAAACAATTGAATATACAAATCACCAATGAACATGTTGCATCCATGGCATATCTTGAAATGGCTTCATGGTGTGCTGATAATGACTTACCCGGTTTGGAAGAATACTTCTATTTCAGTGCAGAAGATGAAAGAGAGCATATGATGGAATTTTATAGATATGCAAATGCCAATGGTTGTCGTTCATCAATAGGTGCAGTGCCCCAATTGAAAAATTCCTTTAATAGTGTACTTGATATCCTTGAACACAATCTGCATTTGGAACAACAAAATACCATTGCCATCAATGAACTTGCCAAAATGTGTCATGATCTTGCTGACTATGCAACATTGCAATTCCTCCAACCATTCATAAAAGAACAACAAGACTCAGAAAGAAGCGTTGAAGAATTAATCGTAATGGTGAAGCGTGTGGGATATGATGCAAAGAATCTTTACTTTCTTGATAAACAATTCAAGAAATTGATGCAAGGTAAAGCTGCAGAAGGCGACGAAAAAGAATAAGTGTCGGAGTTAGGATGGTGTAGATTCTTCTGAGTCTTCATTCAATATATCAAGCGAAGCTTGAAGATCATCCTCTGATACAAATAATCGGACTCCCATGACTGCGCCCACATAACAAGAATTCACATTGAGATCATATACAAAGCTTGAAATGCCATTCTCGGCAAGCAATGCCTGAGCCATTTCAGCCTCAATCGCATATGGAAAGCGCCGGACTAAAACCGGCGCTTTTTTTTGTTCTTTTGATTCCATCAGATATCATCCATGTTGAGCTTCGAGCCAGCGCTCGGCATCAATTGCGGCCATGCATCCGCTTCCTGCCGCTGTTATTGCTTGTCTGTAGACGCTGTCTTGGGCATCTCCACATGCGAAAACACCCTCAATATTTGTATAGGATGATTTTCCAACCGTTTGAATATACCCGGTATCATCCATGTTGATCAAACCTTTGAATAAGTCTGTGTTTGGTTTATGTCCAATAGCAACAAAAATACCATCTGCAGGTACGGTATTTTCTTCATTCGTTACCGTATTGCGTAATTTCAGTGATGTAAGTTTGCGCAAACCGGTTGGCAATGTTTCTCCAATATATTCATCCACAGTAGTGTTGATCATGAACTCAATTTTAGGATTGTTTTGGCAACGCTCGAGCATGATTTTTGATGCTCTGAATTCATCTCTTCTGTGAAGGATTGTTACTTTGGATGCAAAGCGCGTCAAATAATTTGCCTCTTCCATTGCAGTGTCGCCACCACCAACTACAAAGACATGTTGATTTCTGAAGAAGAAACCATCGCATGTTGCGCAAGCAGAAACCCCGAATCCCATATATTCCTGCTCTCCTTTTGAGCCAAGCAATTTGGCTGCTGCACCAGTTGAAATGATGATTGAGTCGCATGTATATGTTTTATTGGAATCACTAGTTAGCGTGAAAGGCCTTTTCGACATATCAACAGAAGTGATTGTTTCATATATGGAAGAAGCACCAAATCTATGCGCCTGTTTTCTAAAAACATCCATCATCTCCGGACCCATGATTCCATGTTCGAATCCGGGATAATTTTCAACTTCTGTGGTGATGGTTAATTGACCACCCGGTTGATGACCTTCGAAAACAACTACATCAAGTCTTGCTCTTGAGGCATATAAAGCGGCAGTAAACCCGGCGGGTCCACTACCAATGATGCAAATCTGATGATGTTCAGCCATTGTGAATTTCCTTTCTTTGTATTATTCTACGGGAACCATGAAGCGATTGACGATTCCTGTATGAGGTGAAATTAATTGCCAAGAGTCAGCTTCGGCAAATGTGATAGTTACCACGCAACAAGTCGGCATGGAATCTGTTACATTCTCTTTTGAAAGTAAGTTGACCATCATTGTGATAGTTGGATTATGGCCTACAATTGCTATATGAGAATTCGCATCATCCAATTCATGTATGAATCGCGTATAATCATGAATGAATGCATGGTATAATAATGCATCTTCAATCAAAGGGGTATCCGGTTTGATGCCATCTCTAATCAATTGCGCTGTATTCAATGCGCGAAGAGCTGTGCTTGAATACATGATGTCCGGAGAAAATTGTTCTGTCTTCAATCTTTCAGCCATCAGTGGAGCATCTGTGAGCCCTCGTTCATTGAGCGGTCTGTCATGGTCTCGCAAACCCATCACATGATTCGATTTGGCATGCCGTATGAACGTGATCTGCTTCATTGGAGTACGGGCCTCTTTTCACCTGCTTTTATGGAAAATGATAATACATTCTCTTTCGGCACCAATGGACATGAATATTCTTTATTATAGGCGCAATACGGATTATATGCTCTGTTAAAATCCAGAAAATATTCTTCTTGGTTTGGCTCTTCTTCGAGCTCTATATATCTCCCTGCCTCATATGTGTCGAAACCATTGGTTTTGTCTTTGAAGGGGATGAAAAGAATGCCATCATTATTTGACAATGACTTAAAAGCAGAAAGGGTGTGATTTTGACCGTCTTGTAATGAGAAACTCAATGTTCCAAAATGAAGCATAGCTCTCTTTTCAGCACCTTTGGAGGTTAATAGCATCACTGTGTCAGGATTTGGTGATTTGGTAAAGGAAGCAAAAAATGTAAAATCCTCGGATGGAGGGAAATACTGTAAACCCTTGAATATTGATTTTTGCTCTTCCTTCAAAGGCGAAGAAGCATCTGAAGCAAAAAAGTCGTCAATCTCCTTTCTACGTTCGATTATAGCGGTTTCATCATATACCATTGCATTCTCTTCTTCGATTGAGCAGGAGCATATATTCAATGCAAGTATCACACATGCACATGAATGTAACCAAACTCTACATGAAGAAGGGATTCTCATAAGAAATTCTTCCACATCATTGATTCGACAGGTTCATGTGTTTTTGCATTGTATTTTGCTGAACCTTTGGCATTGTAGGGGGTCTCGATTTCGCCTTTTACTTCGAAATAAATCAGTTGTCCTATTGGCATCCCTGCATAGACCTTAACCGGTTGTTTTACAGATATCTCCAATGTCCAATAATTGCAGAAGCCGATATCGCCTTTACCGGCAGTTGCATGTATATCTATTCCTAATCTACCAATACTCGATTTACCTTCAAGGAATGGAACATGATCATGAGTTTCGGTATATTCTTCAGTGACGCCAAGGTAAAATACGTCAGGTTGGAGGATATATCCCTCATCTGGGATTTCGAATGACGTTATTGTATTATGCTTTCGAGCATCCAATGTTTCATCGTTATACGTGGCCAAAATCTTTCCAAGATGAACATCATAACTATTGGAACCTAAACGTTCTCTGCGAAAAGGCGTGATAACGATTCTTCCGCTCGCTATATTTGTAAGGATTTCCTTGTCTGTCAATATCATGAAGTAAGCTCCGCTTGAAAAGATGAAGTGCAGACAAAAATACAAAAAAACGTTATGTCTTAGGAATGCACTTTTGGGAGATATTCACATGATTCAACATATGGTACCCTATGATGGTTGGGCCGCAATGCCCGAGCCAAGAGAGAAGCTAGACAGGCGACTGGCCTCAATAATATGCTCTGATTCTTCAATAGAGGATATTTCCGAGGGTGATATCGTCTTATTAGGCATACCACAAGACATTGGAATCCAGAGAAATGGTGGAAGAATCGGAGCCGCGCATGCCCCATTTTCGGTGAGAGAATGCTTAGGAACATTCTCGCTCAATGGTCTGGGGAAACACCAACCCAAAATACATGATATAGGCAATATCATGTGCGAAGGCAGAACATTGGAAGATATTCGAGCAAATCATCATGAAATAGTGAAGGAATTACTGCAAAAAAGTGCCCGCGTGATCATTATAGGAGGAGGTCATGATATTGCTTTCCCTTCAAGTTGTGCGATGATAGATTCATTTGAAGCTCAATCAATCATCAATATCGATCCGCATCTTGATGTTCGAGAACGGATTGATGGTCTTGGGCATTCAGGAACGCCATTTAGAGAGATGTTAGAATATGGTAAACCATCGGAATTCATAGAATTTGGAACGCAAGCATTCACCGCTGCAACCCATCATAGAGAATATATTAAGCAATCCGGTGGCAGAATCATTACCTATGACCATATAAGGGCGATGGGCAGTGCAGCAGATCAACTATCGGAATTGATGCAAGCAATGTGCGAAGCAGATCATGAAATCTATGTGACATTTGATATGGATGCTGTCAATTCCGCATTTGCTCCGGGAGTGAGTGCAAGCGCACCCATAGGTTTTTCTGCCGATGAGATTGTGCAGATGGCATTTGTCGCAGCAGCACATGGAGCGCGAATAATTGATATTGCAGAAGTGAATCCGCTCTATGATGTAGACAAAAGAACATCAAGGCTTGCGGCACTCATGATTGCGAACTGTATCGCAGGTTGGAATTCTCGATTATGAGCCGATCCAAAGAGACATTCCACCTATTCGTATCACACCCAATACAATTAAGAAAAGTGAAATCAGGTAGGCAATAAGCGTATTCTTTATTCTTCTTGACGTATCGAGTTTTTTCCATGCAGCCGCACTATGAGCAATTGCGACTGCCAGAATCATTGTAGTGGCATGCTCAAATTGTATGCGCAAAGCAGACATGTCCCATTCCAATGCTTGTGCTTTTGGAAAAAAGAGAATTAGACCGATGATGAATTGCAAAGCAAGAGCATAGGCATAAATTGAACCAAATAATAGGGTATTTTTCTTGTATTCAGAGGGATCTTTTCGATTGAGGATCAATGTGATTACAGCCAAAACAGCGAAGAGTATGATAAGCCAGCGATTATGTCCGTGAAGCGTAGTAAGGAATTCCATGTGACCTCCATATGAGAAAAATACATTGCAAGATAAACAATCAGTAGCTTTATTCGATTCCAAACTCTAAGAAGTCTATTTCATTCTCCAAAAATAAAGTAAATTGGTCAAAAGGGAAGTGTATTGCCTATTGGCTTCCATTTGCTATTGGGAATAAGTTTGGGATTATCATGACTAGAGTCTTGTCCGGGAGGGAAGAGATTCTCAGGGTTGAGCGGCGATTTTACACGGATTCGTTTTCATCCGTAAATAAAACGCTCAGTACACTTGAGCAAAAATTTAAAAGTTTGCATGCGCGAGAATTGATAGGTGAATCAAGGATGATGCATTATCGATTCGAATTGTTGCGCATTCGTTGCATGATCTGTCACACAGCAATGCAAAGGGATAAGGCAGCAATCATTGTTAGTCAGTTGAAGGAGCTCGCAATTGCCACAAAAGAGCCCTTGCATCATGCACATCTTTCACGTGAAGAATATAGACTTCGCTCTGACATAGAATTGCAATCCGATGATGATCGTATACTTCGAGAAGCATTGGAGACATTCATGCTTTGTGGCGAAATGCTGCATGCATTTCGTTGTGCCCTCACATTGGCCCAACATGCTCAAAAAAAAGACAAGTATGCCCAATGCTTGTACTATTTGCAAAAGGCCGAAGAAATTCGGCGCTTGCTCTCCAGCGAACCCTTTCTTGAAGCTCAATACCAATTGGCAAATGGCAATTATCATATTGCGATCCAAGATTTCGATAAAGCTGAAGAGTGTTTGCAAGCAGCAATTGAGTTATCTGTGGATGAACAAAATTGGCGAACTGAATTGGTTGCGCGTTCAAATATTGCTTCCATTCATTTGATGCGTGTTGAAAAGAAACCACAGCAAGCACTTGAGATATTGCTTGAATGCATGGAATTGGCAAAAAAGAAAAAAGCATTCCATGATCTTTCCAGGATATTGGTGATGTGTGGTTCAGCTCAAACCAATATGGGTAATTATGGTGAAGCATTGGCTTTCTTTCATCAAGCAGAAAAGCTGTATAAGAAATATCCTTTTCCATTGCATGAAGCGACTCTTCACTATAAACTAGCTCGATTATTCATGAGCATGAATGCTTCTTCTTCTCGGAATGCAAAGATAGAGCATCATTTTCGACAAGCACATATTATGACGCAAGAGCATGGTTTTTTGCAATTGCGGATTTGGGTACTCAGGCATTGGGGTTTATGGCTGAGAAGTAGAAAAAAATGGGATAGAGCATTTGCCCTACTGCAAGAATCTTATGAAACCCAACAAGTGATCATTGGTAAAGATGCACAAAAGAACATCAAAGAATTAGAAGTGCATTATGTTGCCTCACTTCATCAAAAAGAAAATGAGTTATTGAAGCAGGAAAATCATATTCTAGGAAAAGAGACACGAGATTTACGGTATCAATTGTTAGAAAGAACTTCATCTATCATGAAAGAATTAAATCGCTATGGTGAAGTGCGCTCAACAATCATGGAAATACTGGAACAACATGGTACAAAAGCAAAAGTTTTGAAGGAAGTCAGTGCTCTTCTCATGCCTCTGTCTGTAACCCAATTGGACAAGGATATCTTTTTTAGCGAATTCAATCAAACTTATCCCGGTTTCTACAATCAATTGGAATATCTCATTCCTGATGTAACGATAAAAGAGAAACATATATGCTGCCTGATTCGTTGCGGATTTTCAACATATCATATTGCAACATTTCTTGACATTAGTACCAGAACCGTTGAAACCCATAGATTGCATATTCGGAAAAAGGCAGGATTGTCTTCTTCTGATACGATAGATCGACTCCTTTCTTCCATTTAGACATGAGCTCAATAAAGAAGACCAATTGTTGTAGAATCCTTGATTCCTTGGGCATTGCTTATCAGATGCTTATGTATGAATGGTCCGAAGACACCCTAGATGCCATCAGCGTTGCGGATAAAATCCATTTACCACATGAACAGGTATTTAAAACATTGGTATTACGTGGTGATGCAGTACCAATATTCGTGATCATCGTCCCGGGAAATGCAGAAGTTTCTCTCAAAAAAGTAGCTAAAGCCACCGGTAATACTTCATGCTCACTATTGCCAATTTCTGAGTTATTTACTTTGACGGGATATCTCCGTGGTGGCTGCTCCCCAATCGGCATGAAAAAACACTACCCAACTTTTCTTGAAGAAACTTCGTTCTTGTTCGATTCGATCAGCATCAGCCCTGGTCAAAGAGGCATGCAAATCTTGATTTCCCCGAATGATATTGTAATAGCCACCGATGCAGTGATATCGAATCTCCTCTGAAACCGTAAATTAGAACGCAGTATTTTATCTCTGATTGAGTTCGTAATGGATCTATCACGTGTTTTACATGCTTTTGCGAATGCTTCTTCTGAATTTGAAGTATGCGAAATTATTGCTACCTACATAGTGGAAATCAATTTCGCTACATCGGTGGCAGTATATTTATATGACTCCCATGAGCGTTCCCATTGTATCATCGAGTCGATGCCGCTTTCTGGAAAAGATGCGAAAATAATCCCTATCTCAAGTTTCGGCACCCAATTGGGATATATAAAGTGTATCCCTGAAACTCCTGAATATCTTAGAGATTTACACAATCTTGCCCAACTTGGAGGTTTTGCACTCAATGCTCTGAAGCAAACTCTTGAAGCAGATATGCAAAGCAAAAGATTGGGTAAAACATCATTGATATTGGATACAATGCTGGAGATGTTATCAGACATCATTATTCAAAAAGATCGTTTTGCCATAGCAAGAATCGCAGGTCAATTTCTTATGGGGCAATTACGTATCGGGACATATGCACTTATCGGTAGGGGAGCATTTCATACCCATGAGATACTTTCTTATAATGGCTTCAAAGAAGAACAGATTGTGTCATTGTTATCTTCAATACAAGATGAAAAGATTAGGTCATCATTGAATGTGACAGTTATTCCAATGGAACATGGACATGTTGAGCGAGGGTATATACTTCTTGATTCCGGAGAGCGAAATCATACAGAGGATGATACTGCTTTTATTTCCATGATTGGAATGATTACTGCATTATCATTGGAAAGGACGGCATTGTTTGAAGAAGAATCAAGGTTAATGGCATTACATAAAGATCTTGCTTTGGCTGCTGAGATTCAATCCCAGTTAATGCCCGATTTCACTGAACAGATAATCGGTTGTGAAGTTTCAGGAACAACTATTCCCTCTGATAATATTGGTGGAGATTATGTTGATATTCTGCAATACTCTGATGGATCAATGCTCCTCATTATGGGTGATGTTTCCGGAAAAGGTATTTCTGCCGCTATGATTATGACAATGGTGAAATCTGCTTGTACATTGCACGTTAAACAAGCAATGCATCCCAAAGAAATTGTCCACTCAATCAATGCGCTAGTCCATGAACAAACAAATTCTGATACATTCATTACCTTTGCATGTATTCACATCAATGCAGATCGGACATTTATGAGATGCATCAATGCAGGCCATGAATTTCCCTTGCTCAAGAAACGAAACGGAACGATCGTTGAACTAGACAAAGGTTGTATGGTGCTTGGAGTTGTAGAGAATATCGCATCAATGACTTATTCTGATTTTTCATTAGAACAGGGAGATCTTATTTGTTTATATACGGATGGAGTATGCGATTCATCCCTTGAGCAGGGAAATGAACCTATTAAAAAAGAAATAACAGGATGCAATAAACTTTCG
>SXGQ01836302.1_pt1 | contig 12693 bp, 12 predicted proteins | sample 3178371 | NCBI WGS metagenome assembly SXGQ01 (sample SAMN11356859, study PRJNA531348) | freshwater metagenome | isolation source: freshwater sample F1-20 | place: China: Fuxian Lake, Yuxi | collected 2017-12-25
AGGTCAATAGAGTTGGGGTCGACGGTCATCGTTTGGTTCTCCTTCAGTTGTGCTTTCGCAGGTCTTCTGAAGGATCACGCGGTGGCCGTCGCTACGTCAGGACGCCACGCTCACGACGGGCCCGTCGTACACCACACCCGTGGACTCAACTCGCCCTCGCCCGAGCCAACGGTCCGCTCCCCACGCGAAGCGACCACATTCCGCGGCTGCCCACCGATGAGTGTGATCAGCACCGGCGAAGCGAGCGCTCACGGGCTCACATGGTCGGCGCCGGTCTTGCCGGGCTGCGACGTACGCTGGTTCGATGATGATGCCGCTTGACCAACAGGAAAGGCTGGCATTGTGCGACCTGCTAATTGAGCTCGGGCCTGAGGCTCCGACTCTTTGCGAAGGGTGGACCACCCTCGATCTGGTGGCCCACTTGGTCGTGCGGGAGAACCACCTGCGCCGAGTTGGCGGCCTCACCGCGCGTGAGAAGGAACTGGGTTTCGCGGGCCTGGTCGAGCGTCTCCGTTCCGGTCCTCCGCTGGTCTGGCAGATCCCGGGCGTTCGCAAGCCCGTCAACGGACTTGAGTTCTTCATCCACCACGAAGACGTACGGCGCGCCAACGGCTTGCCTCCACGGCACGGGCCGCCGGAGCTTGAGAACCTGTCGTGGCGGCTGCTCGGCTTCCTGGCGTGGCCCGCCGCGCGGAGACTGCGGCCGTTCTCCTTGGTGCTGGACTCCCACGAGGGCCGACGCCGCACGTTCGGCCGAGGCGTCGGCGTCACGGTGGGTGGACCGCCCAGTGAGCTCGTCTTGTACTTCAGCGGTCGCCGGACCGCGGCCGTAGTCGAGATCCACGGCGATCCGCTGGCCGTTGCAGCTCTCAGTCACGCCGTTCATGGAATGTAGCGCAGCCACCGGAGGTGCGCTTGCTCCCACGTTGCAGCGCTCCTTGGTCGGCGAGATGTCCGGGACGGCGCATCCGATCCTCGATCGGTTCGGCACCTGCCCTACCGCTCTACACATGGAGCCGCAGCGCTTGTCCCGGCGCCGCGCCAGCTCCGGCCACGCGACACATCGCGGACGGGTGCGCCCGCCGTCGCCAGAGCCGTTATGGTTGGTACATGCAATCAGTTGGATCGGAGTCCGACCTGGTCTCGGTGGAGTCCATCGAGCAGGAGCTGACGTTGTTGGTACGTCGTGCCCAGAAGGTGCATCTGCGGGGCGGCCCGACAGAGCAGGTCGTGGAGAGGGCCGCCTACGGGATCCTCGCGTGGCTCCATGACACCGGCCCGCTGCGGTCCAGTGAGCTCGCAGCGCACTTCCACCTGGACGCCTCGACGATCAGCCGACAGGTCGCGGCCCTGGAGCAGGCCGGCCTGGTCACGCGCGAACCGGACGCCGATGACCGGCGCGCTCTCCGGCTGCGGCTCACCGAGTACGGCCGGAGCGTGTTGAGCACGACGCGGGCGGAACGGCGCGGCGTCGTCCGGGAGCTGCTGCGGTCGTGGTCGCCCGAGGATCTGGCGCGCTTCGCGTCCCTGCTGGGGGCGTTCAACGCCGGTCTCGACGAGCATCTGACCGGGGATCCGCACACCGCGGAAGGGGGCCAGCAATGAGTACGGCGTCCTCCGCCGGGGCCGGTGTCCCGGGGGCACCCGGCGAGCAGGTGATGCCGGAGCTGACGCACCGGCAGATCCTCACCGTCCTGGTGGGGCTGATGTTGGGGATGCTGGTCGCCGCCCTGTCCCAGACGATCGTGGCCACCGCGCTGCCCACCATCGTCGGTGAGCTCGGCGGTCAGGACCAGTTGGCCTGGGTCGTCTCGGCCACCTTGTTGACCTCGACCGCCTCCACTCCCATCTGGGGCAAGCTGTCGGACCTGTACGGCCGCAAGATCATGTTCCAGTCCGCGATCGGGATCTTCCTGGTCTCCTCTCTCGCCGCCGGGTTCGCCCAGGACATGGGGCAGCTGGTGGGGTCCCGGGCCGTGATGGGACTTGGCGTGGGCGGGCTGATGGCACTGTCCCAGGCGATCATCGGCGACGTCGTCAGTCCCCGCGAACGCGGCCGCTACCAGGGTTATATCGGCTCGGTCTTCGGCTCGGTCTTCGGCTTGGCCACCGTCGCCGGGCCCCTGCTGGGTGGCTTCCTGGTCGAGCACCTCTCGTGGCGGTGGACTTTCTGGGTCGGGATCCCCATCGGCATTGTGGCCCTGGTGGTGACCGAACGCGTCCTGAAGCTGCCGTTCCCACGCCGACGGCATGCCATCGACTGGCTGGGGGCGTTCTTCATCGTCGCTGGGATCAGCGCGCTGCTGCTGATGCTCTCGCTCGGCGGCAAGGAGTTCGAGTGGAACTCGGCCTGGACCTACGGGTTGACCGCGGTGGCGCTGGTGATGCTGGCGCTCACGGTCTGGCAGGAGCGCCGGACGGCTGAACCGATCATGCCGCCGCGGCTGTTCGCCAACCACACCTTCGTCATCACCAGTCTGGCCGGCTTTGTCGTCGGAGTCGCCATGTTCGGCGCCATCATCTTCTTGCCGCAGTACCTGCAGATCGTCAAGGGTGAGGCCCCCACCGCCTCCGGCCTGCTGACGCTTCCGCTCATGGTCGGCCTGCTGGCCACCTCCATCGGATCGGGGCGGCTGATCACCCGCACCGGCCGCTACAAGATCTACCCCGTGGTCGGGCTGCTCGTCGCCGCCGTCGGCCTGACGCTGATGAGCCGGCTGTCCGTGGACACCTCGCTGTGGCTAGCCGGGGTGTACATGTTCATCACCGGCGCCGGAATCGGCATGGTGATGCAGGTCCTCGTGCTGGCGACCCAGAACGCGGTGCCCCATGCCGACCTCGGCGTCGCCACCTCCGGAGCCACGTTCTTCCGCTCGCTCGGCGGCGCGATGGGAGTCGCGGTCTTCGGCGCACTGCTCACCCACCGGCTCCGCGACACCATCCCCGCGCAGCTGAAGGCGGCCGGGGTGAGCGCCGACCAGATGCCCGCCGGGTCCGCCACCCAGGGCAGCCCCGAGCAGATCGCGGCGCTGCCCGAGCCCATTCATCTCGCGGTCACCACCGGGTTCGCCGAGGCGCTGCAGACCACGTTCCTCGCGGCCGTACCGTTCGCGATCCTCGGCTTTGTGATCATGCTCTTCCTTCGCGAAACCCCACTGCGACAGACCCGGGGGCACACCTCGGGCGAGGACCTCGCCGCCGCGTTCGAGACCTCCGTCGACCAAGACGCACTCCTCGCCGACCCCGACGACGGACGACGGCTGGGCAGGCGACCGCCGCCGTGAAGGAGACGTCGCCATGAGAACGCGGTACAGGACGGGTGCCACGGGCGCCAACGCCAACCGGCGGTACGGAGCACCCATGTGCTTGCAACCCTTCACTTCCAAGAGCGCGAGGCTGCTCATCGAGAGCGTCCTCCAGCCTCAGCTCACCACGGATCGCCTCGCGGGCTTGCCTCCCAGCTGTTTGGATACTCGCCCTACACATCGGGCCGTGGAAAACCACCCGTCCTCCGGGTCTGTCCCGTCGTTTGCCTACCTCGCGTACGCGCCCCGCTCTGCGTTGGCTCTGCCGATGGCCAATAGCTTCGGGCAAACGCGGGCTGATGTCGCTGGAGACGTCCCACCAGCCGAGTCGGGTTGGTGTGGCGATCAAGCGGGTCGTCCACTCATCGGCGCTTGAGCTCGTCGCCATGGGCATGCTCGCACTGGCCTATAACGTAATCCGGGCCGATCAGGGCGGGGACGTCGCCCTTGCGTTCGTGCACTCGGGCGAGCTGGTAGCCCTGGAGGGCTGGGTCTTCGACCACCTCGAGGTGCCCCTGAACTCATGGACCATGGGCGTACCGCTGGTAGCAGTGCCGGCGTGCTACTTCTACGCCGTCATGCACTACGTCGCGACTCCGACCGTACTGTTTCTCTCTTGGAAGGTCGGCGGTTGGAAGTACCGCCGCGGCTACTGGAGCTTGGTGCTTGCCTCAGCGGTGGCGCTCGTCGTCTACATGATCTACCCCGTTGCACCTCCCCGTCTCGTACCTGGTGACGGCGTCGCTGACGTCATGAGAGCCTACGCAGAGTTCGGCTGGTGGGGAGACGCCGCCTCCGCGCCGCGAGGCATCGGCGACGCCACCAATCAGTACGCCGCGCTGCCGTCCTTGCACTGCGGCTGGGCCGTGTGGTGTGCGCTGCAGATGTGGGACTTCAGAGGCTGGTGGTGGCGACTGCTGGCGGTCTTCTACCCAAGCGCACAGGCGTTCATCGTTATCGCGACCGGCAACCACTACTTGGTCGACGTGCTGCTCGGCTGCGGTCTCGTGCTTGCCACGCACTTTGCGCTCGACGCCTTCGGCAAGCGTCGGTTCGGCTGGGAATCCGCAGAGTCCGCCGACCTCTGAGCGGTGACGACTGGCTCGACGAGCCACTCCACGCACGACCAGATCCCCCGGCTGCCGCCAGGACCGACACCCACGGGGTACCCCTGAGCGGCACGGCCAGCCCCTAGGCCGGCGCTCGATTCGGACGGCAAGGCGCCAAGACCGGGCGCGAATCCGACACCGCGGGTTTCCTCGGAGTCTCGACAGCGGTTGGCTGCGGAATTTCGGAACGGGCGTCGGGAAGTACAGCGCCCGACGATGCCCACGTCATCGCGGCGTGCCCTGATCGAAGTGGGTTACGTCCACCGAAAGGAAGAGGGCCGAGGCGGAGGCTGCACGCGACCCTCCGAGCTGCTTCATGTCGGCTTCCATGTAGAGCTTGCGCCCTTCTGTCCGAATGACCCTGGCCGCGAGATCGTAGGTGGTGCCGAGGATGACCGGCGAGTCGTAGAGCACCTCAAGCTTCCGGGTCACCGCAGGACCGCCCGTGAAGTAGAGCAGAAAACCGAAGAGGTCGTCGAAAACGGTCGCTACAGCACCGCCGTGGGCGATTCCGGGTGCGCCCACGTGACGTTCATCGAAGACGTGGGTCGCGTGCACCTCCTCGCCTCGACGACGGACGGCGATGTGGTGGCCGTGTGGGTTGTCGGGGCCACAGGCGAGGCAGTGGGTGTGGTGCGGCGGAAGCTGAGCACCATCAGCATGCGGCCGGAACTTCTCGTTCCAGCTGGCGAGGAGCTCGTCCATGCTGCTCACAGCGGCTCACCCCGCCGCTGGTCGCGACTGCCAGGTGTCGCGAGGCCGTCCAGGACCAGGTCGCTGACCGCAGCAGAGAAACGCGCTGCGGCGGTGGACGGATCGACGGACGGCCCCTCCACGGCCGCGCTAAGGCCAATGACGGTGATGGCACCGAAGACGCTCAAGGCCACGGCTCCCGGATCGGCGACCTGGCGCAGCGACCCGTCGGAGACACCCTCAGCCAATAGTTGCTCGATCGGTTCGTAGAAGGCAGTCCGCAGTGCACCTGCCAACTCGGGCAGCCGGGTCGCGCGTCCGAGGTCGCCGACCAGTGCCCGACACAGGAACGGGTGCTCGAGCATCACGCCCAGCTGCGCCAGCACAGCCGCCTCGAGCCGGGTCCGCGCGTCCTCAGAGCTCGACACCGCAACACCCACGGCCCCGGCGATCATGTCCAACAAGTCGCTGAGGAGGAACTCCAGCACCGCGTTCTTGCCATCGAGGTGGTAGTAGATCGTGGCCTTGGGGATGCCCGTCGCCTCGGCAATGTCTTCGATCTTGGTGCCGTCCAGACCACGCTCCGCGATCAGTTCCGCCGCCCCGTAGAGCTGACTGGCCAACTTCGCCGGAAGCTTCCTCATCCCACACGTCTCCGTTCATCCGCCGCCCATCCCGGTGAGGTCGCAGCTCGCGACCTACGCGACATCGTAGTTTGTACTCCCAGTACAAACCAACAGTCGGCACAAACAAAGGTCGATGAAATGCCGGACTCACGCGACCTCTGGCGGCGGCATGTTCGCCGCCCCGACCCACTGTCCGTACCCAACATCGATCACACCCGAGGGCCGCGGATGAAGAGCGACCGTGAAGTGCTAATGAGCGATCAGCCACTGACCTACAGTCCGTTCGACGCCGAGGTGATCGCCGACACCAATCCCGTCTACCGGAGCTGCCGTCAACGCCCTGGCACTGGTTAGCCGCACGCGTACCCTAAGACGCATGCCCTACCGTCGCTGGACCCGGCTCGGGATAGTCGCCGTGGCTAGCCACCTCGGCTACGAGCTGGCCGTCGGGGTCGGGGTGCCGGGTGCCTCCCGGATCGGCGTGCGGCCCGCCGTCACGGGGTAGGCCTTGGCGACCGCCGGCGCCTACCGGGCCGCCGGTCGTCTCCCCGGCCCGCGCGGAGACCGTAGGTTCGCGGCCGCGAACGGGCTGTTCGCGGCCGCGGTGATCTCGCACTATGCGAGCTGGCAGCGGACGACTTGGCACGGAGTCCCCTGGCTGGTGGAGTGCGAGGGGATCGAGGGCGTGTTGATCGTTCCCTACAACATGGTGCTTCAGGTGTCGGCTGTGGCCGCCATGGGCGGACTGGTCGAGAACCTCAGCGCCTGGCGGTGGGGGCTAGCGACCGGCCTCCTCGCAGTACCGGCGCTCCGCTGGCTGACGCCGCGCGAGTACAACCGTCTGCTGGCACAAGCGGCCGCCCAGCCAGGCTGGTGGAACCGGCGGCTGGCAATCCGGATGCGACGCGGCGCCTAAGGAGGCATGGGCACCGACGTACACCAAGCGAGTCACTGACGGCACGGTTCATGAGCTCACGCGTACGGACGCGCACCTGCGGGTCGAGGGCAGGTCGGCTCGCGCCGGTTGCGGTGAGGTCAGTCTTGGAGCCAACCGACAAGCCGAGGTGTCAGCATCCCGGCGGAGCCGGCTACGAACTGGGCCGGCGTTGAGCCTGGCACGGATGACTCAGCCGTGGACTCATCAATTCACGCGGCCGCCAACCTCTCGGGCTGACGACCGCCTCACGTGCGAGTCGGCTGCCTCAACCGACGTGGACGCCCTCGGGGCCGTCGGTGGCCAGCTCCTGGTGCTTCACGTCGAGGAAGATCCAGATCACCGCGGATGCCGCGAGCATCAGGATCGAGCCGACCAGGAAAGCCTGGGTCGAGCCCTCGGTGAAGACCTGCTGCTGGACGATGACCTGCATCCGCTGCATGACCTCTGCCGACGCCGCCTCGCCGCCCGCAGCGGCGCCGTCCCGGGCCAGCTCGGCACCCCGGTCGGTGAACGTCTGCGTGGCGACCGTGGCCAGCACTGAGAGGCCGAGCGCGCCACCGACCTGCTGCATCGTGTTGAGCACTCCGGACCCGATGCCGGACTCCTCGGAGCGCAGGTGGTGGACCGCCGTCAGAGTGACCGGCACGAACGTCAGGCCCATGCCGACCGCCATCACGACGGTGTACGGCAGGATGTTGGCGACATAAGTCCCCGTCACGTCGCTCACCGGGAACTCGGTGTCGAAAGGGATCCGCGAGAAGCCGAACAGGGCGCCCGCGGCGAGCAGCGTGCCGACTCCCGAGATGTAGCGGGGATCGATCCGGTTCACCAGGTTGGAGGCCAGACCGGCCCCGAACACGATGCCCACCGTGAACGGCAAGAACGCGACACCGGTCTTGAGGGGGCTGTAGCCCATGACGTTCTGCAGGTACTGGCTCAGGAAGTAGAACATCGCGAACATCGCCGCGGGCGCGAGGAACATCGCCACGAAGCTGGACGCCCGGGTTCGGTTGGTGAAGATCCGGAACGGGAGCAGCGGGTGCTCCACCCGACTCTCGACCAGCCCGAAGACGGCCAGCAGCAAGCTGCCCACGATCAGGCTGACGATGGTGAGCTCGTCGCTCCACCCCTCGGTGCCGGCACGCGACAGGCCGTAGACGATGCCGACCAGCGCCAGGGTGCCGGTGACGGCGCCGGGCAGATCGAGCTCGCCCGGGTGGGACTCCGACTCGTTGAGGAAGCGCGGCGCCAGGGCGGCGGCACCGAGGCCGATCGGCACGTTGATCAAGAAGGTGAGGCGCCAGCCGTCGACGACGATGCCGAAGAGCTCCGGCGACGTGCCGGTCAGCCAGCCACCAAGGATCAGTCCGACGGCCGCACCCGCGCCGGACATCGCGGCATACACCGCGAAGGCCCGGTTGCGGGCCGGGCCTGCGGGGAACGTGGTGGTGATCAGCGCCAGGGCGGCCGGGGAGGCCAGTGCGGCACCGAGGCCTTGCAGGCCCCGGGCACCGAGCAGCAGCGGCTCGTTGGTCGCGAGCCCGCCGAGCAGGGAGGCGACCGCGAAGATTCCGAGGCCGGCCATGAACACCTTCCGGCGGCCGTAGAGGTCACCGAGCCGGCCGCCAAGCAGCAGCAGGCTGCCAAACGCCAGGGCGTAGCCGGTGACGATCCACGTCAAGTTGGCGTTGCTGATGTTGAGGTCGACCTGGATGTAGGGCAGCGCGATGTTCGCGATGGTGGCGTCGAGCACGACCATTAGTTGGGCGATCGAGATGAGGACCAGAGCCCAGCCGAGGTGGAGCTCGCGCTGTGGGGCGGCTGTGCGGGCCGTGTCGGCGGGTGGCGTGGCGCGGTCGATGTCAGTCACGACGTTTCCTTGTCTTCGCGAGGGGTGCGGGCTTGCGGGCGGCAGGCCGGGATGATGATCTGGTCGATCAGGGCGGTGATCAGGTCGGGGGTGGCGTGCTCACCCATCAGAAAGATTCGATGCAGAACCATCCCGGCCAGCGCCGGTGTCACCAGGTCGATGTCCAGGTCGGCGCGGATCTCGCCGCGGGCCTGTGCTCGCTCGTAGACAAGTCGACCGATGGCCACCTTGGGTTCGATGAAGTCGCGCCGAAATCGCTCGGCGAACTCGTCGTCGAGGTTGAGCGCGGTGACGATGCTGGCCAGCACCCGAGGGGCTTCGCGTCGGTGAGGCCGCCAGCCCCGCAGCTCATCTCGATGAGGTCCTGGCGGAAGCTACCGGTGTCGGGCGAGGTGGCCGGGCCCTTGTGGTGCAATGACGGCCTCAATCACCAGTTCGGCCTTCGAGTGCCACCGGCGGTAGAGGGTGGCCTTGGAGGCCTTTGCGCGAGACGCGACGGCGTCCATGGTGAGGCGGTCGTAGGCCTACGTCGGCTAGCACATCGAGCGTCGCGAGCAGGATTTCCTGCTCGCGTTCACCTTTGATGCGGGGCCGGACGGCCGCCTCTTGTGGTGTCACGGGGGGTGTCTCCCGATACTAGGTCGAAACGGAACAGTTTCGTTTCAGTCAGAACTACAAGCTGGCCGGGAGAATTCCCGCGAACAAAGAGATCTCGTGGGGCCACATGGTCCACAGTCCGCGAGTGACCCCAAACCTGCGACCACACGAAGCTAGCCAAGGTGATCGCTGCTAAGGCTCGCTCCCATACTCGGGCGGGTACGAGCGTCTCTCGGCCGAAGTCCTGATGCGACGGGCTCAGGTCATGGCACGCCTCCTCCAGCGGGACCGCGGTTGCCGCATGGAAGCCCTGACCTCGTCCGTGTTGTCGACACTTGTCGCTTACCCCAGCCTCGACAACCTCGCGAGCCACATAGTCGACAAGCGCAGAACCGCCCACAACCCCACAACGGCGAACTTGATCGAGTCCCAAGCGAAGAGCACCACGAGACAGTTGAGACAACCCGGACCGCCTCGCTCGATGAGCGTGGCGCAGATGCTCATGGCGAACAGGTAGGACGGGATCGCAATCGCGGCAACAGGGACTGCCCACTTCAGGCCGTTTGGTGTGCGGAGCCAGTCGACGGCCCGATTGGTGGGCATGCCCGAGCGCAGGTAGCCGCGCAGAAGAGCGCTGACGTTCCACAGCATGGTGAGCATCCAAGTTCTCCTTCGGGGCCGATTCACCGCACCGTTGCTCATGAGGTCCCGCAGGACGGGCGCGTGCGTGCCCGTCCTGTGGAGAAGTCACGCACGACGATCCCGTGGACCCGATCAGACAAGCGCCTGCGCACGTCGCGGGACGCCGCGGTCACCGCCGTTCTGAGTCAGACATGTGTCTTCAGCGATCTTGCGCGCACGACGGATAGCCCGCCTCGCTCGAGCAGCATCCAGATCTTGTGCCGAAGTTCGGGGTTCGCCGAGAGCGAGTAGGCCGTCTACCCGATATCGGTCGCGGTAGGCGGCGACGATCCTGACCTCGTTCATCCAGCGGCCTCGCGCTGCCCCCGTCTGCGGCGGCGTGCCCAGGTGCTTGAGCCACCGTTCCCCGGTCTCGACCGCATTGACGGCCAACGCCGACGCCCGCGACTCCATCAGCGCCTGTCGCTCGGCGAGGGCGGTCATCATCTCGAGGTCCATCGGGCCGTCCGCTACCGGAGTCATCCCGACGATGTGTCTGGGCTCGGTGCGGCGTTGCCCACCTTCAGGCGGCGCTGCCTCCCGGAGTCGGCTGATCATCACGGCTCCCACGTCGTCAGCATCCCCAAGTGACCGCCGTGAGACCACCGCCGGCAGAAGCCGGTCGACGTCCAGACCATTCGCTTCGGCACGTCGCAGCTCAGCAGTGAGCGGACCGAACGAGTCGGACCCTAGAACTGAGTCGACCTGCTCGTCGGTCAACCCGCAATTTCCCACCAGGCCGACCCAGCGGTCCCGCTGCGCAACAGCAGCAATGGTCTCGTACTCCGCCGCGAGCTGGGCGATGGATGACCACCTACCCTGCTCCTCGAGGATCATCTGGTGGGCGGACAGGTCCGCTCCGGAGTGCTTGAGCACGCCGTACAACACGGTGCTGGCATTGACCTCGTCGGACTCTGGCGGGGCGTGAACCTCATCTGGCTTGTCGAGTGCGACGTAGGCGATGTTCGCCTCTCTCCCCCGTGTCATGGAGACGTAGAAGTTCTCGCGCGTGGTTGCGCAGGAGACGACGACATGCGAGGTGTCGACGGTGAGGCCTTGGGCACGGTGAGCCGTCACGGCATAGCCAAGGTCGACGTGCTCGGCGACGTACGCCGCTGGCAGGGTCACAGTTCCACCCAGGTCCGGGCCGATACGCACAACCGTCATCGAGCCGTCCCTGCCCACATGGGTGACGCGCCAGCGGTCGCCGTTGCGGACCCATCCGCCACGCGCCGTCGAGAGACGGCGGTTGTTGCTGCGGGTGATGACGAGATCACCCATCGACGCCCGGGTGCCGTCGGCGAGGTTCACCTCGATGCTTCCCGCTGGATCGCCACCGGCGATGCGGTCGGCGCGGGCTCGCGTGTTGAGGTACCTCACCGTCTCGGTCGCCTCGGCCACGAGGATCGCAGCGCGACCAGCCCGGACGTCATCGCTCCAGGCGAGGTAGGCAGCGTCCATCACCTCGTCAGTGGTGCCCTCACGGACCCGGTCGCGCTGGACGTACGTGCCGATGACTTCGGTGCGACCGAAACGCAGGTCGAGCGACGCGGTCTTCTCCCACTCGTTGGTGAAGCGATGGACCTCGGTGAGCTCGGGAGTGTCGGGACGGGTGGAGGCCAGAAGGGTGAACGCCCCTCCGGCCTCGACCGACTGGAGCTGGGCCCAGTCCCCCACCAGCAGCACCTTCGCACCGGCCTTGGCTGCGAGGTCGGCGAGCCGGTCGAGAGCCAAGGTGCCGGCGAGTGTGGCTTCATCAATGACCACGAGCTGACCTCGCTCGAACTGCGCCCGCCCGCGGTCGTACTCGTGCAGCCACTTGGCAGTGTTCTCACACCCGATACCGAGGTCTTCGGCGAGCACTTGAGCGGCGACAGCGCTCGGGGCAAGCCCGACGACGCTGTCCTTCCCATGCTCCGTCGTCCAAGTTGCCTTCAGAGCGTGCATGGCGGTGGTCTTGCCTGCGCCGGCCGGACCGACAAGCAGATCGACCTGCCGCCCGGACACAGCAATCCGCGCGAGCGTCTCGACCTGCTCAGCACTCAACAGGTGTTGCTTACGAGCCACCCGCTCGAGGGCATCCAGGCTGACTGACGGAGCCGTGAGGTCGGTCGATCGAGCCAGCAACCGGTCCTCGGCCGCGAGCAGCGCCTCAGACGTGAAGACCACCGAGTGCCGCGGTCGGAACACGGTGGAGCCATCCTCTCGTCGGAAGACCATGGGGCTACTGGTCAACTCCGCCGGAGTCAAGGACAGCGACTCCTGTTTCGCAGCATCGACAACCAACCCAATGACCGCTTCGCGGTCCTCGACACTGGCAAAACGCCACCCCATCGTCTGCCGGGACGCCTCGGCCCAGAGGTTCCAGTGCCGCCACGTCGACCGCTTTTCGCTGACCGCCCCGACCACCGAGGCGCCCACCTCGGCCACGGCGTCGAGCGGGATGTCGTCGGCCCGAAGGGTTGGGCGGGCGATCGGAACGGCTGTGATTCTTCGTGCCCACTCAACTGCGCTGGCACCGAGGATCGGGTGCGCCCGTTCCCTCCATTCGGTGGCGAGATCGAAGAGCGATCGGATGACCTTCTCGGGACGCGTTGAAAGGGTCGCCTTTGCTCGCAGCTCGATGATCCGCGTCGCTGAGGGGCGGCGCCCGTGGCGGGCGACGTACTCCCCGATCAGACGGTCGGTCTCCTCATCGACCATCCGGGATCGGCCAGAGAACTCGTGGATGAGCGATTCCGGGACGGGTTCCAGCTCCCAGGCAACGTTGTGATTCTTGCCTCTGTCGCGCTGCTCCCACTCGATCCCGAAGGTGCGGGTCATGCGGTCAGCAAGCACCGCGTTGTAGTGAGCCGACAGCGCCACCACGGCCGCG
>SXGQ01492879.1_pt1 | contig 12691 bp, 13 predicted proteins | sample 3178371 | NCBI WGS metagenome assembly SXGQ01 (sample SAMN11356859, study PRJNA531348) | freshwater metagenome | isolation source: freshwater sample F1-20 | place: China: Fuxian Lake, Yuxi | collected 2017-12-25
GCCGGTTCGATCCCGGTCACCCGCTCCATGTATTTATCCGAGGGAACCGACCTTAGTTATTAGGGCGGTGCCGTTAAAGGAAAGAATTAAACCTGAAATATTGCCTTTCATATCTGAAACTCGTGCCTTCAATAATGTACTAGTTGCAGTTGAAGTGATTGTGCCAAAAGCTACATATTGAATACGTCTTCCTGCACTTCCATTCACAAAACTAACCCCGTCGGTACACATAATTTGTACGTTCAAATTTGATGCCACACCTCCGGCCTGAACTTCGAGTTTTATTGAAAGAAGTGTCGGTGGCGTGCCTGAAAGTGTGCCATCCAAAATGATTTGGAAAGTGAAAGAACCGTCTGCCGGTGCAACTCCAAAATTTACCCAAGGTGTAGATCCATCTGGAGAATCACTTGCGAGTGTCATCAATGGCATAACAACCCACTGCGCGCTACTAATCCCTGCAGCACCTGCACTACCAGTTGCCCCTTGTGAACCAGAACTTCCTGTTAACCCGGTGTCACCTTTAACGCCTTGAATGCCTTGAATGCCTTGAATTCCTTGAATTCCTTGATCACCTTTAGCTCCAGCTAATCCTGCCTCGCCTTTACTTCCATCGACTCCATTTGTTCCTGCTGTGCCAGTATCACCTTTCGCTCCAGCAGTTCCATTTGTCCCTGTAGCACCTGCTAATCCACTTGCTCCGGTTTCACCTTTTGGACCAGTTGCACCTGTGGCACCGGTGTAACCAGTTAATCCTGTTGCACCTGTTAATCCCGTTGCTCCTTTAGCTCCATCAGCTCCTTTCAAGCCATCAGCTCCTTTTGCTCCATTTACTCCATTTACTCCATTGGTTCCATTGGCACCTGATGGTCCTTGTTCTCCCGTGTTGCCTTTAGCCCCATCAATTCCAGCTGCAGGCACTGCAACATCTTTTGTCTCAGGCACTCGTAGCGTGGTTGAGAGCTTCCAGACTCCTTTTGTTTTTGGCCCATAGAGATTTGCATTCTTTATATCAATATAGAAATCACCATCTATGCCAAATGTTTTACTTGGAATTCCGCTACCACTTAAAATCGTATTTGGAATTGATTTTGAAGATCGTGCAGCATCTTTAACAACAAGTGAAGTCTTGCCCGCAGGAAATGCTTGTGGGCTATTGATTAATGTTGTGGTCAAGGCAAAAGCTATGAGAGTGGTTTTGATTTTCATGAGAATCCTGGTTTCTAGAGATCTGGGAAAGTTCTAAGAGACAGTATGAAACAGGTAACTCGGGGGCTAAATAGGGGGTACTCCGGTAGGAGTTGAGCGTGGAGATTAGGTAGTCCCTACAAAATATTAGAAACTCACAAAGTGTTCTCAGAATTGCCTGCTACTTTATTTAGCATATAGGAGTTGAATACGGGTAGTCGATAACGAGGGGTCACAGACAGTTCCGCTAGATGAGAGGAAGACATACAAATGTCACCAAATAGAAAGATTGCAGCGGTAGTTTTAACTACTTTTGCACTTTCGGTAGGCACGGTAGGTGTTGCATCAGCATCACAAACTACATCAAAGGGAAAATCAGTATCAGTTCGCCAAACAACCACTCGCACCACGGTAAACGCCATAGCTAATCCAATGGTTGGAGCTCTTGGTAAGAAAGGTGATTCAAGTACGGCAATTGCATCTGTTCTTGCAACACTTGTTAAGGACTCAACAATTACCCAAGCACAAGCTGACAAAATTACTGCAGCATTAACTGCAGCACGCGCAGCACATGAAGCAAACAAAGGTTCCAAACGTGGAATTTTGGAAGCAGAACGCGCTGCACGCCAATCACTGATTGCAACGACAATCGGTAAGAGCGCTGCAGAGATTCAGAGCGCTCTTGCCTCTGGTCAATCTCTTGGTGCAATTGCTGGTGATAAAAGAACTGCACTCATCACCGCACTTGTTGCTGATCACACAAAGAAAATTGATGCAGCTGTTACAGCGGGAAAGATGACTGCAACACAAGCAACAACTATGAAAGCCAATTTGACTGCGCATGTAACTGCGCAAGTTGATGCAGTCCGTCCAGCAATGGGCCCAGGAATGGGTAAGGGCGGCCATAAAGGCAGACACGGTCCTAATCACTAACTAGCAATAAAGCTAGATCTTCCTAAGGGTGAAAACCCGCCACTTAATCAGAATTTGGCGGGTTTTCTTTATGCACTCGTTGTTAATGGCAAGATGGGCATATGAAAATTCATATCGGAAGTGACCATGCAGGCCTTGAGTTAAAGAGCGCTCTAGTTCAATACTTAGAATCACAAGGTCACACAGTCACTGACCACGGTCCACATGAATATGACGCTCTAGATGACTATCCAGATTTTTGCATTCCAGCTGCCGTTGCAACCGTTAAAGATGACGGTTCATTGGGAATCGTTTTAGGCGGCTCTGGAAATGGAGAGCAGATTGCTGCCAACAAAGTTAAGGGCGTAAGAGCGGCTCTAGCGTGGAGCATTGAAACAGCAAAACTTGCAAAAGAGCACAACAACGCAAATGTGGTTGGAATCGGTGGACGTATGCATTCGATTGATGAGTGCAAAGAAATCATTGATGCTTTCATTCAAACACCATTTACTAATGATGAACGTCATGTGCGACGCATCAACAAAATATCTACTTTCGAAAATACATCAAATCAGTGACTTGGTGATCTTTATCGATTCCCTGGCCTTCAAAACGTGTGACTGGACGTGAATCTGGTTTTTCAATTACTCCCCCAGTAAATAAAGTAGAGGCAGCAAAAACTTCCTGCATGCTAATTGCGTAGGGCACCCAGTCAGTTGCAATATGGATATAGCCGCCCTTTTTTAACTTTGGATGGATGAGTGAAAGAAAACCTTCGTTGACAATTCGGCGCTTATTGTGTTTCTTCTTTGGCCAAGGATCTGGAAAGTAGAGATGGATTGCATCTAAAGATTCATCCTCAAACATATGTGGCAAGACAATATGAACATCATCTTCAATCACGCGCAGATTCTTCAAATCATTTTCAACAATTCTGCCTAATAATTTGCCGATGCCTGGTGGGTGCACATCAACTGCGATATAGCCGTTGTTGGGGTGATTTTTGGCGATGATTGCCGTGGCTTCCCCCATGCCAAAGCCAATCTCCACAATGATTTTCTGGCTGATAGGAAAGATTTCTTTTAGATTTACTTTCTTTTCCTCAACGGCAATCTCATAAATAGCCTGGAGTTCATCTTTTGCTTGGCGTTGGGCCTGGGTAATGCGGGAGCCGCGGATGCTGTAACTGCGTACCGAAGGGCGTTCCATGTCTTAACTCTGCCATGGTTGGATTAGAACCTACAAAAACGCCCCATCCACTAAGAGGAGTTACAAGTGCCAGGTCTGAATTTGAGCCGTACTGAAGCGAGAGATCGTGCGGAGCATCTTTACGTAAACAGCTATGCAGTGACCCTAGATGTTACAAAGGGTGAAGAGACCTTCTATTCAAAATCAGAGGTTTCTTTTACGTGCAACAAACCTGGCTATTCAACCTTTATCGATGCTGTGGGACGCAGTGTCATCGGTGCAACACTTAATGGCGCAGCAGTTGATGTTTCTAACTTTGATGGCGAAAGTATTTTCCTTACTAACTTGGCAGCAGATAACACCTTAGTAATTGAGATGGAAGCTGAATACTCAAAATCAGGTGAAGGCCTGCAGCGCTCAGTTGATCCAGCTGACGGTGAGATCTACTTGTACTCACAAGGTGAGACTGCATATATTCGCAATATGTTTGCCTGCTTTGATCAGCCATCTCTCAAGGCAACATTTACTCTCACCGTAACAACACCGGGTCACTGGCAGGCAGTTTCTAATAACCCAGTTGAGTCAAAGACAACTAAGGGTGAATCCGTTGAATGGAAGTTCACAACAACCCCACGTATTCCAACCTACTTAGATGCACTCATTGCAGGGCCGTACTCATCTGTGCATGATGTTTATAAGGGCAAAAAAGAGATTCCTCTTGGAATCTACTGCCGTAAATCGATGATGCAGTACTTAGATCCAGAAGATATCTTCCTTATTACGAAACAAGGCTTTGAATACTTTGAAAAAGTCTTTGGTCTGGCATATCCATTTGAAAAATATGATCAAATCGCAGTTGTTGACTTCAACTTCGGTGCAATGGAAAACGCTGGCGCAATCACATTCCGTGAAGATGTTCTAGTCTTCCGCTCACACATGCCAGAAAAGGCATACCTTTCACGTGCCAACACAATCCTGCATGAAATGGCGCATATGTGGTTTGGCGACATGGTCACCATGTTCTGGTGGGATGACCTGTGGCTCAATGAATCTTTTGCTGAATGGTCTTCTTACTTAGCGCTCTCTGAGTCAACGCGCTTTAAAGGAGCTTGGACTGAGTTCAATAGCGCACGAAAGAACTGGGCATATCGCCAAGACCAACTCTCTTCCACTCACCCAATCATCGCTGACATGGTTGATATGGAAGCGGTAAACGCTAACTTTGATGGAATTACCTATGCAAAGGGTGCATCTGTATTACATCAACTCGTTGCCCACGTTGGTCGCCCACAATTCATTGCAGGATTGCAAAAGTATTTTGCTAAGCATGCTTGGGGCAACACAACACTTGATGACTTGTTAGTAGAACTAGAAGCGGCCAGCGGTCGCAAATTAGATACTTGGGTTCACACTTGGCTACAAACAGCGGGTGTAAATACCCTGCGCCCTCAATTAGAAATTGATGGTGATGTCTACAAAAGCGTTGTCATCTCACAAGAGGTTCCACTAGTTCCTGCTGGTTCTAAAGAACTTCGCCCCCATCGCTTAGCTGTTGGCCTATATGACATCAGTGGCGACACACTTAATTTACGTAAATCTGTTGAACTAGATATTGTAGGTGCCAGCACGACAGTTACAGAGTTATCTGGTGAAAAGGTTGCAGATCTATTGCTCATCAATGACCGCGATCTTTCATATGCCAAGCTGCGCTTTGATGATCGCTCTATTGCAACGCTGAAGAAATACTTGGGCCGTTTAAATGATCCATTGGCCCGCGCACTGAGTTGGGCATCTATTTGGGATATGCACCGAGATGCACAAATCTCTTCCGCAGATTTCATTGAAATTGCCTTATCTGGCCTAGCTGGAGAAAATGATGATGCTATTGTCAACATCGTTATTGGCCAACTTGGCACTTCCGTTGAAGCCTACGCATCTGATGCTAATCGAGATAAATATCGTGAGAAGCTGGCTGCTGGATTCTGCAATCTCATGCAATCTAGTGCGCCAGCAAGTGATCTCCAACTTCTCTATTCACGGGCATTTGCCGCTAACGCCCACACCCCAGAGCAGATTAAAAATGTGCGCGGGATTTTAAATGGCGAAATCAAGGGTCTTAAAGTTGATACTGATCGCCGTTGGGATTTCCTCATTGCACTAACTGAGCGCGGGGCAACTACCCAAGCAGAGCTAGATGCAGAGTTAGCAAGTGATAACACCACTTCAGGAAACTTATTATTTGAGACTGCAAAAGCTGCAACACCAAATGCTGAAGCAAAGGCATATGCATTCAATACAGTGATGCATCAAGATGCTCAGACCTCGGTTCGCTCTGCACTAGTTGCAGGCTTTCAACGCCCTATCCAGCGCCACCTATTGACTCCATTTGTGGATCTCTATTTTGAGAACTTACTCTCAGAGTGGGAGTCAAAATCTTATGAAGGCGCAGCCAAGTTTGTGACTGGAATGTATCCAAGCTGGATTATTACTCAGAGCACATTGGATAAAACTAATGCTTGGTTGAATGGTGTGGGTAAAGATGCACCTGCGGTACTTCGCAAGCTAGTTAAAGAATCACAAGACGGAGTTATCCGTGCATTGAAGGTTCAGGCTCTAGATAACTAGTCGATTGAAGAGACTGAAGATTGTGCTCTTTCTTTTCGCGGCGCTGATGCCAACCAAGAAGCAAGTGCGATCACAATAAAGAGTCCAACAGGAATTACTACGTAGGTAAACACTGTTTGTGCAACACTCAAGCCTGGGCCTGGGACATAGCCATCTTCAAATCTGCTCGCAAGAAATTGCATGGGTTAAGTGTAAATGCTTTAAGCAGTTGCTGCTGCCACACCAAATGGCTCTAAATACTGCAACCATCTGGCATTAGTCTGACCGGTTCCAAGAATTCTCCATGCAGCCCCTACTGGCTCACGCGGAAGTTGGCGCAATCTCCAACCAATTTCTTTGAGCTGCTTATCTGCCTTTAGGTGATTGCACTTGTGACATGCAGAGACAACGTTCTCCCAATTGTGGCCGCCACCACGACTGCGTGGAATAACGTGATCAATGGATGTGGCAGGTGCACTGCAATACACGCAGCGTCCACCATCTCTAGCAAAGATTGCCCGGCGAGAAAGTGGAACTGCATGGCGATAAGGAATACGAACAAATTTATTGAGGCGAATTACTGAAGGCAGTTCTATTTCTCCGCCTGAGAAATGTAGGACGGAGCCAGACTCTTCAATCATTGTTGCGCGGTGATTGAGGACAAGAATGAGGGCACGACGTTCAGTAATGACACCTAATGGTTCGTAGGTGGCATTGAGCACCAGCGTCCGCGACATCGCAATCCTCTCTTTGGCTGTGAGCGATTGGTTTATCTTGCACCAAAACACCCGAGCGCGTGGGTATTGACTAGCGATATTTAGGTAAAGATTTGGATAAAGTCTGACTTCTATGAACGATTCACTGCAAAACGCCCTGGACTGGATAAGTGGAACCCCCCTGCGCGTAGCCATCATTCTTATCTCGGCCATGATTGCCCAGGCCTTTGGAACCCGCGCAATCGAGCGGGCCATGAATCGATTAGCAACTGCTGATCTAGTTCCAGGTCCTCGCAACATCGTGTCTCGTCAGAAAGAGCGCGCTCGCACAATTGGCGGCGTCCTATCTAGCACTTTAAAAACTGTTATCTGGGTTGTTGCAGCAGCAATGGCTCTAGGTGAGTTTGGTTTTAACTTAGGACCACTCATTGCATCAGCTGGAATTTTAGGTGTTGCACTTGGTCTTGGTGCACAGACCCTGGTTCGAGATGTTCTCTCTGGAATCTTTATGTTAGTTGAAGATCAATATGGTGTGGGCGACCAAGTAGATGTTTTAGAGGTTCAAGGAGTTGTTGAAAAAGTTGGTTTGCGCGTGACATGTGTGCGCGATAAGAAGGGAACGCTTTGGTATTTGAGAAATGGTGAAATTCTAAAAGTTGGAAATCAATCTCAATCTGGTTGATTAATCATGGCAGCTGCTGCCATCTCTAAATAGCCCCACAACTGCTCTTTGTGTTCTGGTTTTATTTCTACTCCATCAACGGCTGCGCGCATCGCTTTTAGCCATGCATCATGTGCTGCAAGATTGATATGAAACTGCGCATGGCGCATGCGAAGTCGTGGATGTCCACGGTTTTCTTGATAGGTAGTTGGTCCGCCCCAGTATTGTTCTAAGAACCATTGCAAGCGCTTTGCTGCAGCCTTTAAATCTGACTCTGGATACATCGGGCGCAAAATAGGATCAACGGCCACCTGGGCATAAAACTGCGCGGTTAGATCAGCAAAGAAAGATTCTCCGCCGATCTCTTCATAAAAGCTGCTCATGTTCTAAGGATAGCCATATAGCTAATTTTCAAACTTCATAATCTTTCGCGCACTAACAGCCAATCCCAGTACTGGTATGGCTGCAAAGAAACATAGCCAACCATAACTCAACGTTCCGATGATTACTCCGGCGAGTGCTCCCCCACCAGCGCCAGCTAAATTCATCACTAAATCACTGGCACCTTGAGATGCAGGACGCATTTCAACTGAAACAGATTCAGAGAGAAAAGTAGAACCAGCGATGAGCGTGCAGGACCAACCCAGACCAAGTAAGAACAGACCGATTCCAAGTTTTACTGCATCATCTGCAGCGGCAGTGCCAGAAACAAGAGTTGATAGCAACAAAATAGTTATACCTATTTGAATCACTCGCACACGTCCAAGTCGATCACTTAAAGCTCCAACCAGTGGAGAAAATGCATACATTCCTAAAACGTGCACACTAATAACAAAACCAATAATTTGAAGTGAAACATCAACATGCTTCATATGAATTGGTGTCATCACCATCACTGAAACCATTGCAACATGGCCAATTGCGATAGCGCTAATTGCAAATAGCGCCTTTGGATTGGAGCGAATATGTGTAAGAGCTGCCTTGGTTGAACCTTTATGTTGTTTTACCTTCGCCTGCTTTTCAGCTAAAAGATAAGGATCAGGGCGAAGGAAGAGTTGGATAACTACAGTTGCAAAAATTAGTGTGGCGGCAGAGATGATGTAAGGGCCAACAAGTGGTGGAAGATTGAAGCGCTCGGCCAAACGCCCTGCCGGATCCATTAAATTAGGCCCAGCAACTGCGCCAATAGTTGATCCCCAGACTACAAATGAGAGTTGTTTTGCACGGGTTTCATCAGTTGCTAGATCAATTGCTGCAAAGCGGGCTTGATAGCCAGAGGCAGATGCTGAACCAACGAGAAAAGTTCCAAGCAACATCAGGAATATGTTCTTATGGGCACCACCCAGGATTGCACTTACTGAACCAAGAACTCCGGCCAAATACCCAATAGAAAGTGAAAGTCTGCGACCGCCACGAGCAGTAAAACGTGCAAGTGGCAATGCCATAGCAGCTGCTCCTAAAACAGAAAAAGTCTGAGCAAGACCTGCCAACGTTTCAGAGTTAGTAATAGATGAAACAAGTAAAGAACCAGCGGCAACAGTGCCTGCAACGCCAATGCCATTTAAGACTTGGGCAGTAGCAAGAGTTTTTACTACTTTTTGTTGCAGCGCTGTGTTTGGCATTAGGAAACTAATCTGACCCATGCAGCGGTGTCAGTTGGCAATGTGTGACCCGTTATTAGTCCACTTGAAACTAATACCTGTGAGTTAGATGGAAGTTCAATAGGTGCACCGAAGTTGATGTAGCAAGCAAAATTTCCGGGACGCTCAAATGCAACAACATCTTTGCCTGCTTCAATCCACTCCATAGGTCCATCGCCTAAACCTTCTTCGCCTTTGCGAATAGCTAAAGCTTTTCGATACATAGACAAGGTTGATCCTTCAACACCATCTTGAGTGTCAACGGCATATGTGCCCCACCATGGTGATTGTGGCAACCATGCTTGCTCTGGCTTGAGCGCAGCATTGGTTGAGAAACCAAAAGCTCCCGCTGGATTGGAAGTCCACGGCATTGGAACACGGCAACCATCACGACCGCGATCTAAATAACCACTCATTTTCCAACGTGGATCAGTTAAACGATCTTCTGGAATATCGCGCACTTCAGGAACTGCAAGCTCTTCACCTTGATACAGATATGTTCCACCTGGCAAGGCAAGAGTCATGAGTGCAGCACTGCGAGCACGCAATGTTCCTCGTGCAATATTGAGCTTCTTCGGATTACCTTGACGTGAAAGAGTTGTATCACCGTGATTGGTGAGTCCAAGATCTAGACGATCAACTGAGCGCACAACATCGTGATTGTTAAATACCCATGAGGTTGGTGCTCCCACTTCTTCCAATGCATTGATAGAGTTATTAATCTTTGTCTTAATCTCTTTTGCATCCCAGAGCGTTGTTAACATTTCAAAGTTAAAAGAGTTCTGTAGCTCATCTAATCGAACATAGCGCGCAATACGCTCAGCTGGGCTAACCCAAGCCTCAGCAACTGCCATTCGATCTCCTGGATAAGAATCAAGGATTTTGCGCCAAGAGCGATAGATATCGTGGACGCCCTCTTGATCCCAGAATGGTTTGTGTTCTGTGCCAAGCATGTTTGCTGCTGGATCTTTTCTAATATCTGGCAAGCCTTTTTCTTTAAACATTCCATGGGCAACATCGATTCGAAAACCTGCAACACCGCGATCTAACCAGAACTTCAAAACATCTTCTAAGTGGGCGACAACTTCTTGGTTCTCCCAGTTAAGGTCTGGTTGTTCAACAGCAAAGAGATGTAAATACCACTGTCCTGGTTTGCCATCGGCTTCAATAACGCGCTCCCACGCACATCCCCCAAAGACTGCTTCCCAGTTATTAGGTGGCAAATCTCCGTTAGGACCTTTGCCATCACGGAACATATAACGATCGCGCTCAGGTGAACCAGGACCTGCCTTAAGGGCTGCTTGAAACCACTTGTGATCACTTGAAGTATGGTTAGGAACAATGTCAACGATTAACTTAATTCCTAAATCATTTGCCTCTTTAATCAGTTGCTCAGCTTGGGCAAGAGTTCCGTAATCAGGTTCGATATCCATGTAGTCAGAGACGTCATAGCCGTGATCGTGCTGAGGTGATGGATACCAAGGAGAAATCCAAATTGCATCAATACCAAGTTGTTTTAAATATGGAAGTCGTGAGCGAATACCTTCAACATCGCCAATGCCATCACCATTTGAATCAGCATAGGAGCGTGGATAAATCTGGTAGGTAACGGCGTCACGCCACCAAGGACGCTCTTTACGAGATTCTAATGGCGACATTTTTACTCCGTCTCAAGATATTTAGTGAGAAATGCTCGTTGTTCATCATCTATGGGGCGAGACTTTTTACTCTTCATATCCACTGTCACTTGCACAGTTTTCACTCGAGCTACGAGTTCGCCTTTCATCTTGATCTCATAGGTCATTGTGAAAGAAGAATTACCAATTGCACTCACCCATAGTTCGATATCTAAGAAAGTATCGCCATCATAAATAGGTGCGATGAAATCAACTTCAGCTCGGGCCACAACCATCTCTAAAATGCCTGACCAAGCAAAGCGGGCTTCTTGGGCATAAGTTAAATAGACAGCGTTATTAACATGACCAAATGCATCTAGATCATCCCAACGGACATATTGTTTACTTTTATATCTCATTTATCGAGTCAACTTTCTATATGTGACGCGGTGTGGACGTGCCGCATCGGCTCCTAATCTTTGAATCTTGTTTGCTTCATAGGATTCGAAGTTTCCTTCAAACCAGAACCATTTTGAATCACCTTCATAGGCCAAGATGTGTGTTGCTACGCGGTCAAGGAACCAACGATCGTGGGAAATAACCACAGCGCAACCAGGAAACTCTAGGAGTGCGTTTTCTAGTGAGCCCAAAGTTTCAACATCTAAATCATTGGTTGGCTCATCCAATAGCAAAAGATTGCCACCCTGCTTAAGAGTCAGCGCTAAGTTCAAACGGTTGCGCTCTCCACCAGAGAGGACTCCTGTTGGCTTTTGTTGATCTGGGCCTTTAAAACCAAAGCAGGAAACATAGGCACGTGAAGGCATTTCAACTTGGCCGACCTTAATGAAATCAAGACCGTCAGAGACAACTTCCCAGAGAGTTTTCTTTGGATCTAACCCACCACGAGACTGATCAACGTAGGAAATCTTTACAGTCTCACCAATTTTCACTGTTCCAGAATCTGGAGTTTCAAGACCCAGCAAAACCTTAAACAAAGTTGTTTTACCGGCGCCATTTGGCCCGATTACTCCCACAATTCCATTGCGTGGCAAAGTAAATGAAAGATCATCGATAAGAACGCGATCGCCAAAGCCTTTAGTCAGATTTTCAACTTCAATAACAACGTTACCTAGACGTGGTCCAGGTGGAATCTGGATTTCTTCAAAGTCGAGTTTGCGCATCTTGTCAGCTTCGGCTGCCATCTCTTCATAACGAGCAAGACGAGCTTTAGATTTAGTTTGGCGGCCCTTAGCGTTTTGGCGCACCCACTCAAGTTCTTCCGTTAAACGCTTTGCGCGCTTAGCATCTTTTTGGCCCTCAATCTTTAAACGCGCAGATTTTGTTTCAAGATAGGTTGTGTAGTTACCTTCATACGGATAAGCACGACCTCTATCGAGTTCTAGAATCCACTGTGCAACGTTGTCCAAGAAGTATCTATCGTGCGTGATCGCAACAACTGCGCCAGCATATTTATTTAAATGTTGTTCTAGCCACAAAACCGATTCAGCATCAAGGTGGTTAGTTGGCTCATCTAGAAGAAGTAGATCTGGGGCTTGCAAGAGAAGCTTGCACAATGCAACACGGCGCTTTTCACCACCGGATAGAACTGAGACATCAGCATCTGCCGGTGGGCAACGAAGTGCGTCCATAGCTTGTTCTAACTGTGAATCTAACTCCCAGGCATTGCGGTGATCGAGTTGTTCTTGCAACTCACCCATTTCAGCTAATAACTTGTCGTAGTCAGCATCTGGGCTAGACATCTCATCGCTAATTGCATTAAAGCGATCAAGCATTGCAACAGTTTCTGCCACACCTTCTTTAACGTTATCGATAACGTTTTTAGATTCATTGAGTTGTGGCTCTTGAAGCAAGATTCCAACGGTGTACCCGGGAGTTAAATATGCCTCGCCATTTGAAGGTTGCTGTAGTCCGGCCATGATCTGCAAGACTGTGGACTTACCGGCACCGTTAGGTCCTACCACGCCGATCTTTGCGCCTGGATAAAACATAATCGTGACGTCATCAAGGATGACCTTGTCACCATGCGCTTTACGCGCCTTCTTCATCGTATAAATGAACTCAGCCATGAGATGAAACCTTACCGTTATGTGTCGGTAGACTTAGCATTCACGACCCCCTACAGGCGCCTGTAGCTCAGTCGGATAGAGC